>Ga0306920_100000701_pt1 | contig 39866 bp, 31 predicted proteins | sample flu12Cox44000170_FD_204666 | JGI IMG/M metagenome (GOLD analysis project Ga0306920, IMG submission 204666) | Lab enrichment of tropical soil microbial communities from Luquillo Experimental Forest, Puerto Rico - flux4day.12C.oxic.44.000.170 (v2)... | ecosystem: Environmental > Terrestrial >... | reverse complement strand
CATGGCGGTGCGCATGGCGTTTCCAGACCGGGGGCGGGTGAAGCGGGAGCGCGCGGAACAGCGGGGGGGCGAGGCCCGGGGCGCAGCGGGGAGTCGCAGGGTATCAGCCCGGGCGAGCGGCCTCAAGGGCGGCGCGCGCCGCGCCGATACCTCCCGGGTCTTCCACCCCGGCGGGCGGCCGCTGGTCCACATGACTCAAAACGAGGAGATCGTCATGACGCCATTGCAGGAGAACGAACGGCTGGAGTACGAGGCCTTGATGGCTCGCGGGCGCGACGCCGAGCTGTCGTCGCACATCAGCTGGGTGCTGTGCGGGGTGGCCTCGACCGTGCTGCTGGCGTGGGGAGTCGCCGGCCGCAGCGCCACCATGATGCTGCCGGTCATCCTCGCGGCGGGCTACGGCTACTACTCGATGCTGCGCGGCCGCCAGCAGGTGCGTCTGATCGCCGGTTACATCGAGGAGTTCTTCGAGTCGCACGAGAACGGCGCGCGCTGGTTCACCTGGCTCGGGCACCTGCGTCTGGTGCCGGGGCTCAGCCCGTCGAGCGACTGGTTGATGACGTGTCTATCGATCAGCCTGGTGGCGCTGGCGACACTGTTCGCCTGGGTGTTCGCGGGCGCCCACGAAAACGGCGGGCTCGTGCCCGGGCTCATGACCGGCCTTTCGGTGGCGTTCGCGTTCCACGCCATCTCGGAGACGGCGCGGCTTCACCGCACCAACTTCGCGGCGTTCTGGCGTCAGGTCAACACCGCGCACCAGGAGTCCAGCCGTCCGGCGCTGCGCGCCGTGGCCGGCGGAAGGCCGACCAGCGACTGGCGCAGCAGCAGCGGCAGCACCCCCCAGTCCGGCCTCGGGGCCAGCTGAGCGGTTCGCGGCCTACGGCCGCGCGTAGGGGAAGCCGGTGCGCGCGGCGCTCGAGATGCGCAGGTCGTCGATCAGCCCCACGAAGGCGTAGTAGGGGTACTGGTCCGCGGTCGGTCCCATCTTGAGGTCGCCGCTGAAATTCGTGAGGTAGCGCGGGTCGAAGTAGTTGCCGATCACGAGCGGCGCGTCGGTGCGCCGCACCTTGCCGGGGCTCGCGTACTGGGCGTCGAGCTGCCCGTCGATGAACAGGCGCACCACCCGGCCATCGTAGGTGACGGCGACGTGGGTCCAGCGGTCGAGCTCGATCGGGCGGGTCGAGAAGTAGACGCGGGTGGGCGTGGCGTCGTCGGGCGCGAAGGCGAACATCAGCTTGCCGGCCGCCACGCCCTGGATGAGCGCCACGTGTTCGCCCGGGCTCGGCTGGGTGGAATACGCCTGATTCTTCCCCACGATGCTGAACAGCCAGGCGCTCTGCAGCGCCTCGGGCGAGAAGCGCGAGGCGATCGGGGTGTCTTCGTACTGGCCGTACGTGGAAGGGTCGACCCAGGCCTCGATCGTGAAGGCGTCGCCGGCCTCGAGCACCGGGTTGTAGGGCACGAACACGAACGAGTTGATCGACGCGGTGAAGGAGCGCGCGCGGCCGATGCGGCCGTAGTCCGAGCGCGTGTCGACGCCGGCGGTGCCCTCGAGCCGGAATGGTCCGGCGTCGGCGACCTTGAGCCCCACCGCCTCGTCCATGCGCCACAGGGCGCTGGTCACCGAGTCGGGCTCGAGCGCGCGCGAATCACGGCTGGCGCCGCCGCTTGCGCCGCCACCCCCGCCGCCGTGGGCGCAGCCACACCCGAGCAGCGCGACGGCGAGGAGTGCCTGCGCCGCCGTCTTCGGGCTGCTCAATGGCCGGCCTTGAGGCGCGCGAGGCGGGCCCCGGCCGCGGACTCGGCCTCGCGATCGCCCAGCGCGTGGTAGAGCTTGACCATCTGCTCCAGTGTAGCAGGGTCCTCGGCCTGATCCACGACCGGACGCCAGAAGCGCGCCGCCTCCTCGTCGCGCCCCGCGACCAGGCTCGCCCAGCCCCGTCCCACGCGCGCCTCGAGGCTCGCGGGATCGAGCGCCAGCGCGCGGTCGTAGACCGCGACCCCCGCCGCGGCGTCGTTCAGGCTCAGCACCACGTCACCGAGCAGCAGCAGGGTGTGAAGATCGTTCGGCTTCACCGCGGCGGCGCGCTCGAGCAGGAAGCGCGTGAGCTCGAGATGGCCGTGCGAGCGCTCGACCGCGGCGAGCGCGAACAGCGCGCCGAAGTTGGTGCCGTCGACCAGGAGCTGGGCGCGCGCGACGTGGTAGGTGTGGAGCGTGTCATTGGCGAGCCAGGCCGGGTTGGTGCCGAAGCCCGGGCCGATCTCGTAGAGCACCGCCGGGTGCGGCCGCGTCACGGCGCGCGCGCGGAGCCCCGGCACCACCGCCGCGGTGTCGAGCAGGTACCAGTACTCGGGGCGGCTCTCGACCTCGGGCCACGAGATGAAGAGCCAGCGCGAGCCGTGGTCGCGCGCGTAGTCGGCCAGCTCGGGCAGGGTCTTGGTGAACGGGAACGACACCGGCTCGACCCCGGCGATCGAGGCGAGATGGGGTTTGCGCGCGATGACGCGATCGCCCGTCCGCTTCTCGGCGCGCAGCGTGTCGGCGCACGGCAGCACCTCGGTCGGGAGCTGATCGAAGAAGCGCACCTCGCCCCGCACCGATTGTCGCGTGGCAAGCGCCAGCGGCAGCAGCGCCAGCGCCGGCTTGAGCCACAGCTGGCGCGCGCCGACTGCCAGCGCCAGCCGCGACGAGGCGACCGCGAGCGCCGCCAGCGTCGCGTCGAAGGGGAGCAGCGACAGCGAGTAGCGCTCGGAGTAGAAGGCCGGCACCAGGGTGAGGAACAGGAGCGCCCCCGCGAGCCACAGCGGCCATAGCCGGCGCAGCGCGCCGTCGAGCGCCCCGAGCAGGAGCCCCAGCGCCGCGACCAGCGCGACCGGCGCGCCAAGGAGCTGGAGCGCGTCGCGGCGCAGGTGGTCGAAGACGTTGTAGGCCATGCGCGCCGCCACCGCGCGGGGGTCGCGCGCGATCACCTGCCACAGGTTGTGGAACTGGGGCTGAAGCGTGCGCTCGTACTCGTCCCAGGTGATGCCGCGCGCGTGCGCGAAGACTTCATAGGCGATGTTGTGATGGAGCTGGAACGAGAACGCGGCGCCGTGGGTGAGCGAGTAGAGCACCCACGGCACGACCAGGGCGAGAAAGCCGGCGACGAAACGCAGGAGCGCCGCGTGGCGAGCCGGGTAGAGCGTTGCGCCGGCGAGGATCGCGACGACGCCGGCCGGGAAGAGATAGACCGCGTTGTAGCGGGTGAGGAACGCCAGGGCCGCGACCGCGCCGGCGGCGAGCGCCGCGCGCGGGGCGCGGCTCCCGAGCAGCAGGCACAGCGCCCCGGCCTGGAGCCCGTTCGCGAGCGTGTCGGTGGTCGCGGAGTGGGCGTAGCGCCCGAAGTAGCCGTTGGTGGCGATGAACAGCACCGCGGCCAGCGCGACGCGGGTGTCGGCGCGGCGCGCCAGCAGCCGGAACCACAGGATGAGGCTCGCGGCGGCGCCCGCGACCGAGATCAGCTTGGCGGCGGTGAACAGGTCGCGGACCACGAAGCCGACCAGCGCCAGGGTCAGCTCGTAGACCGGGCCGATGACGCCGTAGCGCGTAGCGATCAGCCGGCCGTGCTGGATCAGCCGCGCGCCCTTGGCATAGTCGCCGTAGAAGTCGGTCTCGGCGAAGTAGTCGCCGATCCGGTGGGGCCCCAGCGCCAGAACCAGGAAGATCGCGGCGGCGATCGCCACCACCGCCAGCGCGACGCGCGTCTCGAGCCGGGCTTCGCGTTCCGAGACCGCGGGATTACCGTGGAGCGTGATCGCCGGCCGGCGTGGCTCGCGCGGCTGGGCCGGCGGGGCGACGCGGCGCGATGAGCGCGCGCGCCGGTCGCGGGCGCGGGGCGTGGGCTTGAGCTCACGGGGCATGAGCCGCGAGTCTAGCGCACGTTCAGGTCGCGAGGAGGGCGCGGTGCGTGATACTGAAGTGGGCCTGTGCGCTTCGTGCCGCCACGCGCGCCCCGTCGACACGCCGCGCAGCCGCTACTGGCTGTGCGAGCGCTCAGCCACTGACTCGCGCTTCGCCAAGTACCCGCGCCTGCCGATGCTCGACTGCCCGGGCTACGAGCCCGCCGAGGCCGAAGCGCCCGGCGCGGAGCCGGGCGGTTCGGCGGATTGATTGCGGCCGATCCGTTTGCGCCACCGTCGGCGGAACGTCCGGCCGGACGAGCGTCAGCTGCGCTTCTCGAGGACGAAGGTGTTCCGATGGAGCACGAACTCCCGCAGCCCCGGCACCGATGTCAGCATCCCGAGCGGTCGCATGAGCCACTTGACGGCGGGCCGCCGCGAAACGTTCCGTCCGATGCTGCCCACCGCCCTGCGGCTGTGCAGGACCACGGTCCACGGGGAGCCGCGAACCAGCCGCAGGAAACCCTCGAGCGTTGTGCCGTTGATCGTCTGGCCGCGCTCCCACGGCTGCAGCTCGGGCTTCGATCGGCGGTACCAGTAGGCGCCGTCGCCGCGCTCGGCAATGATCTCGTCGTACGCCCGCACCAGCGTGCGCGGCGCGATGAACCAGTGCAGACAGGGGACCGAGGTGGTCAGCGAGAGGTGGTGTTCCGTGGGGTGGTAGAACCCGGGGAACACGACGAACAGCCGGCCGCCCGGCTTGAGGACGCGCCAGCACTCCGCCAGGGTTCGCGCCACGCTCTGAACGTGCTCGAAGACGTCGAAGGATAGGACCGCGTCGAACGTGTCGGGGTCATACGGCAGCTGCTCGCCCACCGCCACGCGGTAGTCGCTGGGCACGTGCCGGGCGGCCGCGAATTGCTCCGCGGCCTGGATGAACACCGGGTCGACGTCGATCCCGCTCAGGTGGGCCAGGCCGTAGCGCTCGAACCACCCGACGCCGCGTCCACCGTTGAAGCACCCGAGGTCGAGCGCCCGCGCGCCAGCCAGCATCGGGCGCAGGTCGATTCCGAAGTACGCGTCCCACGGATACGCGAGCTCGCTCTGGTACTTGCTGGTCGAGCTCTTCAGCATGATCGCCCGGCGCACCGCCTCGGAGCCCGCGAGGAACATGGCGTGCCGGAAGACCTCCGGACCCTCGCCGGTCGCGGCCAGGTAGGCCTCGAGCGTGGGGGCCGCGGGAACCACTTCGCGCATGCGCATCAGGCGTTTGGCCAGTGCGACACCGATCATGGGCGGGTGAATGTCGGAGCGTGCAATCGCCGGCCGGGGGCCGGTCGACAGGCCCGCGATGCCGAGCCGTCGCGGGGCAGAGAGATCACGGGGAGCGTCGGGGCCGTCCGGTGATCATCCGCCACAGCCAGCGGAGCGGATCGTAGAAATGGTCCACGACCCGCTCCTTGAGCGGGATGATGGCGTTGTCGGTGATGTGGATGTGCTCCGGGCACACCTCGGAGCAGCACTTGGTGATATTGCACAGCCCGATGCCCGCGCTGTCCTTGAGGAAGGCGCGGCGGTCGGCGCCGTCCATGGGGTGCATCTCGAGCGCCGCGATGCGCACCAGGAAGCGCGGACCGGCGAACTGGTGCTTGAGCTCGTGGCTGCGCAGCACGTGGCACACGTCCTGGCACAGGAAGCACTCGATGCACATCCGGAACTCCTGGATGCGATCGACGTCGCTCTGCTGCCAGCGCCAGCTGGCGTCGGCGCGCGGCTCGAAGGGCGGGATGCGCTTGTTGACCTCGAAGTTCCACGACACGTCGGTGACCAGGTCGCGCACGATCGGGAAGGTCTTGAGCGGCCGCACCGTGATCGGCGCCCCCGCCGCGAACTGATCGAGCCGGCTCTTGCACATCAGCGCGGGGCGGCCGTTGACCTCGGCGCTGCACGAGCCGCACTTCGCGGCCTTGCAGTTCCAGCGCACCGCGAGGTCGGGCGCGAGGTGACCCTGGATCCAGTGGACGGCGTCGAGCACCACCATCCCGGGCTCGACCGGAACGCGGTACTCGACCTCGGCGCCCCCCGCCGGATCGCCGCGCCACACCCGGAGCAGGGCCTCGCGCGCCCCGGCCGGCTGCGCGGCCGGCGCGGCGCCGGGGGCCGCGACCGGGGCGGCGGCGGGGGCCGCGCTCACGACTTGGCCTCCAGCACGGCGCGCAGCTCCGCCGGCATCACGGGCAGCGGCGTGGGCCGGACGTCCATCTGATCGCCGCGCCGGGTCACGCACATGTTGACCTTGCCGAGCTCGGTGTCCATGGCCGGGAAGTCGAGGCGCGAGTGGGCGCCGCGGCTCTCGCGGCGCAGCAGGGCGGAGCGCGTGATGGCCTCCGAGACGATGATCATGTGGCGCAGGTCGCGGCTCATGTGCCAGCCCGGGTTGTAGACCCTGCCGCCCTCGGCCCGCACCCGGTCGGCGCGCTGTCGCAGCGCCGCGAGCTGCTCGAGGCCGCGCTCCATGTCCTCCTGGGTGCGGAAGATGCCGACGTTACGCCCCATGCACTCCTGGAGCGCGCGATGGACCTCGAACGGGCTCTCGCCCTCCTTGCGGGCGAAGGGCGCGAGCAGGTCGGCGATCTCGGCTTCGACTTCCGCGTTCGCGACCCTGGGCGCGGCGCCCGAGCCCTTCGCGTACACCGTGGCGGCGAGCCCGGCGCGCCGCCCGAACACCACCAGGTCCGAGAGCGAGTTCCCCCCCAGGCGGTTGGCGCCATGGAGCCCGGCCGCCGCCTCGCCGGCGGCGTAGAGCCCCGGCACGGTCGCGGCGCCGCTGTCGGGATCGACGCGCACGCCACCCATGATGTAGTGGGTGGTGGGTCCGACCTCCATGGGCTGGGTGGTGATGTCGACGTCGGCCAGTTCCTTGAACTGGTGGTACATCGAGGGCAGCTTCTTGCGCACCCGCTCGGCGGGCAGATAGCTGATGTCGAGGAACGCGCCGCCGTGCGGCGTGCCGCGGCCCTCGCGCACCTCGATGTAGATCGCGCGCGACACGTTGTCGCGGGTCGAGAGCTCGGGTGGGCGGCGATCCTCGGTCTGGCGCCCCGCCACCGCGGCCTCGACCCAGCGCCGCGCCTCGTCCTCGTCGGCGGCGTACTCGTTGCGGCGCGCCTCGGGCAGGTACTTCCACATGAAGCGATCGCCCTTCGCATTGCGCAGGATGCCGCCTTCGCCACGCACCCCTTCGGTGACCAGCAGGCCCATGACGCCCGGCGGCCACACCATGCCGGTGGGATGGAACTGGACGAACTCCATGTCGATCAGCTCGGCGCCCGCGTCGTAGGCCAGCGCCTGGCCGTCGCCGGTGTACTCCCACGAGTTCGAGGTCACCGCGTAGGCCTTGCCGATTCCGCCGGTCGCGAGCACCACGGCGCGGGCGCGGAACAGCACGAACTGGCCGGTGGCGCGCCAGTAGCCCAGCGCCCCGGCGATGCGGTTGCCGTCCTTGAACAGCCGGGTGATGGTGCACTCCATGTAGACCTCGAGGCCCTGATGAACACCGCGGTCCTGGAGGGTGCGGATCATCTCGAGACCGGTGCGGTCGCCGACGTGGGCGAGTCGCTTCCAGGTGTGCCCGCCGAAGGCGCGCTGCAGGATGCGCCCGTCGGGGGTGCGGTCGAACAGCGCGCCCCACTGCTCGAGCTCGCGCACGCGATCGGGCGACTCCTGGGCGTGGATCTGGGCCATGCGCCAGTGGTTCAGGTACGAGCCGCCCTTCATGGTGTCGCGGAAATGGGTCTGCCAGCCGTCCTGCGGATCGACGTGCGCGAGCGCCGCCGCGATCCCGCCCTCGGCCATTACGGTGTGCGCCTTGCCGAGCAGCGACTTGCACACCAGCCCGACGCGCGCGCCCTGCGCCGAGGCCTCGATCGCCGCGCGCAGCCCGGCGCCGCCGGCGCCGATCACCAGCACGTCGTGCTCGTGGCTTTCGATCGCGTCCATCAGAACAGCCGGAGGTCGTGCCAGATGCCCATCGAGCACAGGCGCACGTAGAGGTCGGCGAAGCACACCGCGAACAGGCTTCCCCACGCCCAGCCCATGTGGTGCTCGTTGAGCGCGCTGACCAACGCCCAGGTGCGGCGGCGCGGGCCGCCGGCGACCGCGCACGAGAAGCAGTCCAGCGAGCCGCCTACGATGTGGCGCAGCGAGTGGCAGGAGAAGGTGTAGAGCGTGAGCGTCGCGGTCGAGGCCAGGATCGCGAGCGAGCCGATGCCGAGGCCGAAGCGCCCGGCGAAGGTGAAGGCGCGGAGCACGTCCCACCACAGGAAGATCAGGATGATCAGCGCCGCGTACAGGAAGTAGCGGTGGAGGTTCTGGAGGATGAATGGGAACGCGGTCTCGCCGCGGTAGCCCTTGCGCGCTTCGCCCACCGCGCAGGCCAGCGGATCGGCGAAGAACGAGCGGTAGTAGGCCTTGCGGTAGTAGTAGCAGGTGGCGCGGAAGCCGAGCGGGAAGATCAGCACCAGCAGCGCGGGCGAGAGCCAGCCCGGGAGCCAGCCGGGGTGCACGTACGGCGAGTAGAACGGCGACAGGTAGTCGCGCCCGCCCTCGATGTAGCGGTAGTGGTCGGCCCCCAGGAAGGCGGCGTAGTTGGCGTAGCCGACGAGGACGAGAAGCCCCAGCGCCTGGAGCAGCGGGATGAACCACCACGCGTCGCTGCGCTCCGTGGACCCGAGCGGAAGCCCGTAGCCCTGGCCGCGCTGCGCGGTGGGAAGCGACGCCATGTCGGGGTCCTCCGGGGCCGGCGCCTCAGAGTGATGATGGGACCTCGGAACCTACCATCCGCGCCCTTGCTCCGCCAGCCGCGCGGGGCGCGCGCTGCGCGCGAGACCTCACGCGTGCGTGAGGGAGGCGTGGTGTGCTCACGGGCCGCCCGGCGCCGCGGCCGCGCCGTGCAGGCGGCGCTCGATCCGGATCTCGCGCAGCGCCTCGGCGGTGTCGCCGCGCGCCAGGGCCAGCATGCCGAGCAGCGGATGGATGCCGGGCGCCAGCGGCTGGAGCGCGAGCGCGCGCTCGAGGTGAACGCGCGCCTGATCGCGGCGGCCGTCCATCATCGCGAACATGCCGAGCAGCCGGTGGGCGACGCCGTTCGCGGGCGAACCCGCCGCCTCGCGCTCGAGCTCGGCGATGGCGCGCCGGCGCAGCAGGCTGTCGACCGCGCAGGCGCCGACCAGGCGGCGGCGTCCCTCGGCGCTCACCGGCAGCACGCGGTAGGCGAACGAGTCGGCGAGCGCGGCAAACGGCCCGGCGCGGCGCACCATCACCTCGGCCGCGTCGTCGGCGAACACCATCGCCCACCCGGGATCCTGGTCGAGCACGTCCTCGAGACGCTCGCCGGGACTCACGTCGCGGGCCAGCAGCAGGTAGTCGAAGCGGAAGCCGCGGTCGAGCGCCACCCATGACGCGGAGTCGGCGATCGCGGCGATGTAGCCGTCACGGATCTGGCGCGGCGAGTTCTCGGGCTGGGTGGTCATGAACGGCAGCCGCTCGCGATCGGGCCAGAACCGGTACGCCTGGTAGCCGCCGAGCTGGAAGTGGTTGAAGGCCCGTCCGCGCAGGCCGTGCGCGCCGATGAAGTCGCAGGCCGCGACCGGGAAGACGCCGGGCTCGAAGTCGATCCCGAACGGGATCTCGATCCGGGTCCATTCCGGCAGCGCGATCACCACGCACGCCGTGGCCGCGATCGCGCCGCGCGTCCCGGCCCGGGTGGTCCAGCTGGGGCGCGGCAGGGCGGACGCCAGCCACTCGAGGTCGCGGGCCACGAACGGCGTTGCGGCCAGCGCGTAGAGGCCGAGAAAGCGCGACGAGCCGAGCACCAGCACGGTGGTTACGGCGCACAGGATGGCCTCGACCGCGTCGCCCGTACGCCGCACGATCCGGGTGAGCCCGAGCAGGGGCCAGCCCGCGATCAGGACCGGCAGCCCGCTGCGCCAGTGCGCCGCGAGGTACAGCGGCTCGAGCTCCTCGATCGCGCGAAACATCGGCTCGTTGCGCCACGAGAGCCAGAACTGGAACGGCTGGGCCAGCGCGCGCCAGGTCGAGGGGTTGAGGAACGAGAGCGCGATCGAGCCGCCGAGCACGCCCACCAGCTCGAGCCGGGCGCGCGCGGCGGCGGGATTCCCGGCGATCAGGTAGATCGCGGTGAGCAGCAGCCCGACCGGATACGAGGCGTGCGCGTTGGCCCACAGCCACGCCAGGGCCATGATCCAGCGGCTGCGATCGGCGCCGCCGGCGCGCCGGCACTCGAGGATCCACAGCTGCGCCGCGAACAGGACCGCGGCGAGCAGCTCGGGGCGTACCTCCGAGCGCATCCGGAACACCAGCGCGCCCCACACCAGGACGATCGGGGTGAGGAGCCCGCGGGCGCCGAGCGCGCGCGCGCCGGCTCCGATGAAGCCGAAGGCCGCGAGCGTGGCCACCCAGCGCCAGGCGTAGAGCCCGGCGATGCCGAAACTGCTCCACAGCGGCCACAGCAGCGCGCGGAACAGCCACGAGGAGGCCACCTGGGGTGCGCCGTAGCCGGGCCAGCTCCACTGGTCGTGGAGGGGGACGCGGTGCAGGGCCCAGATCGCCTTGCCACCCGCCAGCAGCGTCCACAGATCGGTGTCGGCGAGCCGGAAGCTCACGCTCGCGACGATGCACACCGCCGCGACCGCCGCGGTGATCAGCACCGCGGGGTGGGTGAGCGGAAGCGGCGGCGGGGCCACCGTGGCGGGCGGTGGGGCGAGGGCACGGTGCGGCGCGGCGCCGCGGCCGGGCGCGGCTCCTTTGGTACGCGCCGGTCGTGGGTGGCGGCGGGTCACGACATCATCGGCACAGCCAGCGCGCCATCCCCAGCGCCATCGCGGCCAGGAACGCCCACTGCATCGTTCCGGTCGCGATCGGCTTGAGCCCGGCCTCGCGCAGGTCGGCGAAGCTGGTCTCGAGCCCGACCCCGGCCATCCCCACGCACAGCAGCCACAGATCGGCACGCCGCAACAGGTCGAGGGCACGCGCCGGGAGCCAGCCGCTCGAGTTGAGAAGCGCGAACACCACGAACAGCGCCAGGAACCACGGCACCGGCGTCACCTTCGCGGTCCCGGCCGCGCGATGCCGGTGACGCAGCGACCAGCCGAGCCACAGCACCACCGGCGCGAGCAGGGCGATGCGCGCCAGCTTGACCACGGTGGCGACCCGCGCCGCCGCCTCGCTCACGCCGAAGCCGGCCGCCACGACCTGAGCCATCTCGTGGAGGCTGGCGCCGTCCCACACCCCGTAGACGAAGTCGCTCATGTGAAGCGCGCGGCCGAGCAGCGGGTAGAGCACGATGCCGATGGTGCCGAGGAGCGTGATGATCCCGAGCGCCAGCGGCGCGTCGCGCTTCTCGCCCTGCACCACCGAGTCGGCGGCCACCACCGCCGAGGCGCCGCAGATCGCGCCGCCGACGCCGAGCAGGAGCCCGAGCTTCTCCGAGACGCCGAGGCGCCGCGCCACCCACCAGCCGAACAGCAGCGCCGCAAACGTCGAGACGCTGACCACCGCCAGCGCCGGCGCGCCGATGGTCCACAGCTCGTGGAGGCTGAGCCGGAAGCCGAGCCCGGCCACCGCCCAGCGCAGCAGCGGGCGCTGGGCAAGCCGCACCCCGGGCTCGGCCGCCGCCGGGATGCGGGCGACCGAGCGCCACGCCATGCCGAGCAGGATGACGAGCAGCAGCGCGCTGACGTGGAGGTGGTTGCGCACCCACGCCAGATCGGCGAGCCAGACCGCCACGGCGGCCAGCAGCGCGGCCATGGAGAGGCCCGGGATCAGGGTGACGAGCGGCGGACGGTTCGGCACGCGGCGCAGAGTAGCAGAGGGCCGCGCGCCGCCCAGCACCGATGGATGGTGCGCGGGGCCGGGAGCGCCGGCCAACGAAACGAGGCGGGGCGCGATGCCCCGCCTCGTGCGTTGTCATCACCGATCACCCGGCGAACCGGGCGGATCGGCAGGCTCAACCTGGCTTACGCGACCTTGCGGACGTGCTGCGCCATCAGGCCCTTCGGCCCGCGCGCCACCTCGAACTCGACCGTCTCGCCGTCGGCCAACGTCTTGAAGCCGTTGCCTTCGATTGCCGAGAAGTGGACGAACACGTCCTCACCCTCGGACTGCGAGATGAAGCCGAAGCCCTTCGCCTCGTTGAACCACTTGACCGTTCCACGAACCACGTGAAGCTCTCCTTCGAAAACGGGGCATCGCCCCGAACTGCCGCCATTCCGCGCGACGGCCACGCCCGGCCACCCTGGCCGATGCTCGGGTACCGCGGCGATCAACAAGAAAAACGCCGCCAGGTCGAACCCAGCGGCTTGGAACTCTCGTCCGAACACCCACCGGCTACCCAACGAGGCTTTTTGATTCGACGGGCTCGAAAAGGATTCAGGGATTCCGGGCCGGCGCTCCGGCGGGCGCCGCGCCCGCTGCCACACGCCGCGCCCCGCGCCGGTAGTAGGCGGCGCACTCCGCCTCGCGGCCGCGCACGATCCGACGCCCGGCGAGGCTCCCATGCTCGGCGGTGATGACGGTGCACAGGCGCTCCCCGTCTTCGCCGTCGTAGTAGAGCACCACCCAGTCACGGGTACGCCCGAGCTCGCGGGCGCGCGCGGTGTTCGAGTGGAGCGCGGTGTAGTGTCGCGCGCCGCGCCGGGTGTGCAGCACCGGAAGCCATGCCTCCTGCCCGGGATTGAAGCGGCGCGGCGCGATCAGCCGCAGGCGGCCGGCGGCGGCCGCCTCGCGATACTCGCGATCGACGTCGAGCAGCTCGGCGACCCGTGGCTCGCCCCCCGGCGCGGGCGGCCCGATCGCGCCCTGCACCCGCGCCAGCCGGTGGGCCAGCGAATCGCGGATGCCGGCCAGGCGCTTGGCGCCCATGCCCGGCAGGGCGGCGAGGCGCCCATCGTGCGCCGCGGCCTCGAGCTCCTCGAGCGACTCGATGCCGAGATCGTCGTGGAGCCGCCACGCCAGCGCCGGCCCCACCCCCGGCACCGAGGTGAGCAGCGCGATCGGATCGCTCTCGCCGATCAGGCGGTCGAGCATCGGCAGGCGCCCGTAGAGCAGCAGCTCGCGGATCGCGCGCGCGATGCGCGGGCCGACGCCGGGCAGCGCCTCGAGGCCCGCGAGGCCACGCGCCGCGTACAGGTGCCTCACCGGCTCGGCGAGCGCGCGCAGCGTGTAGGCGGCGCGGCGGTAGGCGCGCGCGCGGTAGGGGTTGGCGCCCTGGTCGGTGAGCACCCGCGCCACCTCGTCGAGACGGCCGGCGATGTCGGTGTTGAGATTCATGCCCATGTCGATGCGCCGGGGCAAGAATCGGACCGCGGGCGGCGCCTAGGCGGGGGTGTAGGTCAGCTCCCGGTACTTGCGGCGATAACCGCCCCCGGCCTCGGGCTCGAACACATGGCAGAACGTCATCTCGCCGCCGTAGACATGAATGGTGACGGCGGCGTCGGCGTCGGGGTTTTCGATCATGTGGTACTCGAACGGCGGGATGAGCGCGCCGGCTTCGCCGACGCCCGCCATGACCACGGTCTCCTTCTCGAAGCGCACCAGATCCCGCTCGGGATCGCCGCCATGGGCGGAGAACGAGGTCACGCGGATGCGCCCACGGTAGACGCACTCGACGCACCAGGTGCCGGCGTGATCGTGAAGCGGCGTGCCCTGCCCGGGGGCCCACACCATGGCCAGCACGGTGTAGCGGTTGCCGGGGGCGCGATGAATGAGCCGGCGCGCGTAACGATCGGGCGCCGGCGCGAGGTAGGGTGGATCGAGGAACTGCTCACCGCTGGCGACGATGTCGACCAGCACCTGCTTGACGGCGCGACATCGGGACGCGTCGTCACGCGCGGCGGTCGCCTGATCGAGACGGCGGATCAGCTCGTCGACACGCGCGGAATGCGGGCTCACGGCCATGCTCGGACCCTCCTCACGCCCTCCATCGTACCACCGTCGCCGTCCCTCGAGGCATGACGAAGCGGCCACCCCCGAGGGAGTGGCCGCCTTGGAGTCGGACCGTTCGGGGCTACCGGTAGAGCTTCTTCAGCTGACCCCAGCTGGTGCCGTGCGTCGGGGTCGGGACCACCGACTGCAGCAGCAGGATGGCATCATCGAAGTCGGTGACAGAGCCGCCCGCCGTGAACGGCGAGTCCTCGAAGCACTCCCACCAGTCACCGAAGTTGTTCCCGGTGCCGGCATAGGTCAGCACCTGCGGGTTGCTGCCGGGGTTGCGGCCGTCCTGCGAGAAGAACAGGCCGCCCGGGCCCTGGAGGTAGAAGCCAAAGTTGTTCCGGTCCACCCCGGCGTAGCTGGTCGAGCCCTGGAACACGGCGTTGTTGTCGAACAGCAGCACCGTCAGGATGCCGGTCGACGCGAAGTGGCAGGTCGCGAACCAGCCGGCCGACGCGGCGCCGGGGAACACCAGGTAGAGCGGCGGGGCCGGTCCGCCGCCGGCGTTGTAAACACCGATGTTGTTCGCCGCCGCGTTGCCCGCCAGCTCGATCTGGAGGGTGAACGTGGCGTTGCCCGAAACCGACGACGCCCACACCTGGGCATCGAGCTGATCGGTCAGCGTGTTGATGCCGCCGTCATTGGCATTGAGATAGCCCTGCAGCGACGCATTGTTGAACGCTACCTGTGTTGAGCGGAGGGGGAATGCCGCCGCCACCGACGCGAAGACCATCAGGCCAAGCATCGCGGCGCCCAGCAGCAGTGCCCACCTGGTACCTTTCGTCTGCATGCCAAATCTCCTTGTGGTGATGGCTCGGGGTCGGCCGAGCGGTGCGGAACACGAGCAGTCTTCGAGGTGGGGGAGGCACGATCGTACCACTGCGCTCGGTCACCGGTCGAGCGCAGAAATGGTTCCGCGGGCGCTAAAGCCCATTCGCATGTGGTCGCCTTCCGACTCCCTACAGCCCCCCGGGCTGGTTCAAGGCGCTTCGATCCGTAAGATGTCACCTCGGGTTCCTGCTCCGATTGCTCATGCCGAGAAACGGATTTAGACTCTCTAAGGTTGGTTCATCAGGCCACGCGACCCGATACCTAGGTCGCCATCGAGCCCCCGCAGGCTGACACAATTTGCCATGAATTCCGCCGCGCCGCGTCGTTCCCCTCGCAAGCTCGCGGGCTCACCGCGCCCCGCCGGGACCGCGGCGCACCGGGCGCGCATCCGCATCCTGGTCGCCGATGGCTACGGCCTCGACCGTCGCGGCATGATCAGTCTGCTCAAGAGCCAGCGCGACTTCGAAGTGGTGGGCGAGGCGTCGACCGTGGCCGACGCGATCGCCCTAGGCGGCAGCCTCCGTCCCGACGTGCTGGTGCTCGCCCAGAGCACGTCGGTCGATCAGGGCTCGGCGGTCGCCGCGCTGCGGACCGCGATCCCCGGCGCGCGGGTGCTCGCGATCGCCGATCGCAGCGCCGAGCACTGCGTGGTGCTCAATCCACCCTCGCGCGACCGGCTCGAGACACTGCCGGGCGCGCCCGGCTGCGTGGGCGGCACCGACTGCCTCGAGCTCGCGGTCCGGGACGGGGCGATGGGGACGCTGCGTCGCAGCGCCGCGCCCGCCGAGCTGTTCCAGGCGGTGCGCGCGGTGGCGGCGGGCAGCGCGTGGCTCGAGCCCGGCACGGCGGCGCGGCTGGCCGCGAGCGCGAACGGTGGCGGTTCGATGGCCGCGCTGCCGCTCTCGGAGCGCGAGCTCGACGTCGGGGCGATGATTGCCGAAGGACGGTCGAACAAGGAGATCTCGACCTCGCTCAACATCAGCGAGCCGACGGTCAAGAAGTACGTCGGCCGGCTGCTCGAGAAGCTGCGCGTCGAGGACCGTCTCCAGGCCGGGTTGTACCTGGCCCGCCATCCCCTGGTGCTGCGCCGCCGGCGCAGCGCGGCGGCCCGTTAGCGACGGTCGGGCGAAGTTGGGCGTTTTGTGCACGCCGCCGCGGCTGGCATGTCGCTTGCGGATGGTGTGGCTCGAAAGGCCGTAAACCGATGCTTCACAGGCTCGCCGCGTCCCGCGGTCTGGCGGCGGCCTGTACCACCCGGTACGGCCCGCGTACCCCGCAGGGCGCGGCCGGGCGACACGCAGACCTCGAGGTGACACCATGAGAACCCGCACGCTGTCGATGCTTGGGCTCACGGCCCTGCTGGCCGCGCTGCTCATGACCCCGGCCGGTGGCCAGGCTCAGGACCGGCCACCGGCGCCGCCGCAGGCCGGATGGGACGGCGGAGACGGGCCGGGCGGTGGCCGGCATGGCGGCATGCGCGGCCGCGCCGCGCGAGCGTTTGGCAATCTCGATCTCAGCAAGGAGCAGCGCGACAAGATCGCCGACCTGCGCGACAAGCAGCAGCGCAACGCGATCCGCCTGCGCTCCGACCTCGAGACCGCGCGCCTCGACATGCGCCGCCTGCTGCGCGCCGACAAGCCCGATCGCGCCGCGATCAACCGCCAGGTCGAGCGCATGGCCTCGCTGCGCTCCGATCTCGTGAAGGCGCGGATCGGGATGATGCTCGACGTGCGCGACGTCCTCACCCCCGAGCAGCGCGAGAAGATGCGCGGCGCGATGCTCGGCGAGGACGGGGAAGGGCCCGAAGGCGGCGAAGGCGGGGAGCGGGGCAGCGATTAGGGCCGCGTTCCGGTCGCACCCGGTTGTGACGGCGCCCGCCCTCGACGGCGGACGCCGTTTCGTCTACCAGCGCGGGTAGCGCGCGCCCAGCGACACCATGAAGTACGCCGGGTTGTCGCCCTTCTGGAACACGTCGCCCTGGCCGGCGAACGACTGCAGGACATCGGCGCCCAACAGCAGCTCGAAGTCGCGTCCCGCCGCCATCGTGACGCCGCCGCCCAGCAGGTACGAGGGCGTCAGCTGGAAGAACGACTGCGGCTGGAAGCCGGCCGGCGAGTAGACGATGCGCTCGTTGAAGGTCGTGACCCCCAGACCGCCCTCGCCGTACAGGCCGAGCTTGCGGTGCGGATCGCCGCGCAGCTGGATCACCGCCAGCACCGGGATCGAGTTGAGCGTGCGCGTCGCCGGGGCGCTGACCGGCGGAGCGCCGAACGAGGGCCGGTAGGTGAAGGTGAAATCCTGGTGGCTCTTGAGATAGCCCGCGCGGACCCCGAGCCACAGCCCGCGGCTCATTCGCAACCAGGCGCTGCCGGTCGCGTTGCCACCGAAGCCGAAGGCGTCCGAGAGCTTGTCGCCGCTCGACAGGGTGCCGAACGGCTGGGAGCCGACCAGCGCCGCCTCGAGCTGGAACGGGTGCACGCCCTCGGCCCGCGCGCCGGCGGGCGCCAGCCCCGGGGCCGCGAGGCTCAGCAGCGCGAGGGCGAGGGACGGGATTCGCAGGACGGGCCTCCGGAGGTGCGGAAACGGAGGCCCGAGCCTACATCAGCCGCCAGACGGTGAGAAGCGGCGCGCGCCGCGCGTCTTACGAGCACCCCATCGAGTTGCCGCAATTGAGGCACTTGAAGCAGGTGCCGTTGCGGATCGTGATGTGGCCGCAGCTGTCGCAGAAGGGCGCGTCGCCCGAGAACTTGCCCAGCATCGCCTGGGGCCCGGCCTCGGCCGCGCCCTCGGTGCGCGGGCGCGGGAGCGGCGCCGCGGCGGCCGGCTGCGCGGCCTCGGGCGCGTGGTGCTTGCCGTTGCCGTTGCCGCGGTGGTGCTCGAAGCCCACCGGGTGGGCGGCGGCGTGCTCGTCGCTGCGCACCTCCTCGGGCAGCACGTGCGCCAGGTCGGTGCGGTTCAGGTATTCGAGCCCCAGGACGCGGAACACGTAGTCGACCACGCTGGTGCAGTTGCGGATGTTCTCGTGCCCGTCGACGCGACCCTGCGGCTCGAAGCGCGTGAACGTGAACTGGTCGACCAGGTCCTCGAGCGGCACCCCGTACTGGAGCCCCATCGAGACCGCGATCGCGAAGCAGTTCATCATGCTGCGGAACGCCGCGCCTTCCTTGTGCATGTCGATGAAGATCTCGCCGATCGTGCCGTCCTCGTACTCGCCGCTGCGCAGGAACACCTTGTGCCCGCCGATGCGCGCCTCCTGGGTGAAGCCATGGCGGCGCTTGGGCAGGCGGCGGCGGCGCAGCTTGGGCGGCGCGGCGCTCGCCTCTTCGGTCTTCTGGCCGGCGGAGCTGAGCGGCTGGGAGAGCTTGCTGCCGTCGCGGTACAGCGCCACCGCCTTGAGCCCCAGCTTCCAGGACTCGAAATAGATGCGCTCCACCTCCTCGATCGAGGCGTCGCGCGGCAGGTTGACGGTCTTGCTGATCGCCCCGGAGATGAACGGCTGCACCGCGCCCATCATGCGCACGTGGCCCATGGGCTGGATGAAGCGCGTGCCACGCGGGCCGCAGCGGTTGGCGCAGTCGAACACCGGGAGGTGCGCCGGTGACAGCCCCGGGGCGCCCTCGACGGTCTGGCGCCCGCAGATCGTCGCGTTGGCCTCGTCGATCTGCGCCTCGGTGAAGCCCAGGGCGAGCAGGGCGTTGAAGTCGGGCTGCTCGCGCTCGGCGAGGCTGACCCCGAGCCGGCTCAGCGTCTCCTCGCCCAGCAGGCCGCGCGAGAACGCGAAGCGCAGGTCGAGCATGGCGGTGAGCGAGCGCTCGATGCGCTCGAGCTCGGTTTCGTGGAGTCCCTTCTTGAGCAGCGCGGCCCGGTTCACGTGCGGCGCGCCCTCGAGGGTGCCGGTGCCGATCGCGTAGCGCACGATCTGCTCGATCGCCGGGTCGTCGTAGCCGAGCCGCGCCAGCGCCGCCGGCACCGACTGGTTGACGATCTTGAAGTAGCCGCCGCCGGCGAGCTTCTTGAACTTGACCAGCGCGAAGTCGGGCTCCACCCCGGTGGTGTCGCAGTCCATCAGCAGGCCGATGGTGCCGGTCGGGGCCAGCACGGTGGCCTGGGCGTTGCGATAGCCATGCAGCGCCCCGAAGGCCACCGCGCGGTCCCAGCCGTCGCGCGCCGCGGCCACCAGGTCGCGCGGCGCCTGGGCGCCGTCGATGGCGTGAGCGGCCTCGCGGTGCAGGCGCATGACCTCGAGCATGCTGTCGCGGTTGGCCGCGAAGCCCTCGAATGGCCCCTTGCTGGCCGCCATCTCGGCCGACAGCGCATAGGCCTCGCCGGTCATGATCGCGGTGATGCAGGCCGCGAAGGCGCGAGCGCCGTCGCTGTCGTAAGGCAGGCCCTGCATCATGAGCAGGGTGCCGAGGTTGGCGTAGCCCAGCCCGAGCGGACGGAACTCGTGCGAGCGCCGGGCGATGCGCTCGGTGGGGTAGGAGGCGAAGCCGACCAGGATCTCCTGGGCGAGGAAGAACACGCGATTGGCGTGGCGGTAGCCCTCGATGTCGAAGACCCCGTCCTCGCGCATGAACTTCATCAGGTTGATCGAGGCGAGGTTGCAGGCGGTGTCGTCGAGGAAAACGAACTCCGAGCAGTTGTGGACGACGATGCCGTTAGCGACGAAGTGGCTCGTCACCGGCTCGGTGAGGTCGAAGACGTCCTCCTCGCCGAGCGGCTCGATGGATTCGATCTCGTCACGGAGGTCGTCCCGGTAGGCCGCGACACCTTCGTTGAGAGCCGCGAGGGCGAAAGCCTTGGGGCTGGCAGGGTCGAAGCCGATTTCGCGCTCGAAGATCAGACGCGAAGTCCGGCTGACCCGCAGCGAGTACATCTCCCGGACGGGATACCTGCGGAGGCCGCCCTTTCCGTCTGGCAGTGCGCTCTCGATGGCGCCGCACCGACGACCCTCGTAAAGCTTGGCCTTGATCCCGAAGGCGAGCAGGAGAAGTTGAGTCTGGCGAAGCAACTCGAGCGAGCTGGAGTCGAGCGACACGTACTGGCTCTTCTCGCCGCTGTTGGCGACCGTGCCATCGGCAGTGAACAGGCCGCGAAGCACCGCGGCAAGAGATGGGCGATCGAGCTCGAAGACGGCAGGCCGGAATCGCTTCCGATGGCTCCCCTCGCCAGGGACGGCGAATTCCTGGAACTGCTCGACGACGACCCGCGAGCCGAACGCGAGGCGAGCGGCCGTGCCGGTCCCGGTCGCGACCCTCACGTCGCCAGGATGGCCGGGCATGCCGGCCGGCCGGAGCAATCGCTTCTGTTCGTTCACTCCGTCCGCGATGCCAGCAAGGACGCCCGCTTCGGCGGGCGCCATGGTCAGAATGACGCTCTCGTTGATGCGCGCGCCGGCCTCGCGGCGGCTCAGGCACCCATCGCCCACCGCCACGCCGATTCCCAGGGCCAGCCGCCGGTCCATCGTGCGGCGGCCAAATCCCGTGCCGAGGAGCCCGATGCTTTCGCCGATCCGCAGCTCGTTCACCGGGACATCGCCCCGCTCGAGCGTCCACACCTTGTGGTCGGGGGTGATCCGCACCTCGTAACCGGCGCGCGTCCGGAGGCGATAGACCTGCTTGCGCCCGGTCGGGATCACGCGCGTGGCCCAGTGAAGGCGCCCATCCGCGCCCACGACCCGCGTCCGCTCGCCGACCAGGGAATCGATCCTGCGCCAGCCGTCGGCCGTCGCGACCAGCGTGTCGCCCGTGACGCACGGATTCGTGGCGTTGATGCGGTCGGTGGCCTTGCAGGTGTGCCACTTCTGGATGTGGCCGTCGAACTGCACGCCGGGATCGGCGCACTGCCAGGCCGACTGGGCGATCTCGTGCCACAGCTCGCGCGCGCGATGGGTCTCGTGGACCTGGCCGGTGGTGCGCAGCGTGGTCTGCCACGAGCCGTCGCTCACCACCCCCTGCATGAACGAGTCGGGAATGCGCACCGAGTTGTTGGAGTTCTGGCCCGACACGGTGCCGTAGGCGTCGCCGTTGAAATCAGCGGAGTAGCCGGCCGCAACCAGCGCCGCCACCTTCTTCTCCTCACGCACCTTCCAGCGGATGAAGTCGACGATCTCGGGGTGGTCCATGTCGAGCACCACCATCTTGGCGGCGCGGCGCGTGGTGCCGCCCGACTTGGTGGCGCCGGCGCCGCGGTCGAGCACCTCGAGGAACGACATCAGCCCCGACGAGGTGCCGCCGCCCGAGAGCTTCTCCATGCGCCCGCGCAGGCGCGAGAAGTTGGTCCCGGTTCCGGAGCCGAACTTGAACACCCGCGCCTCGTTGCGAGCCAGCTCGAAGATCGACATCAGGTCGTCGCCGACCGACTGGATGAAGCACGCCGCGACCTGGGGCCGCGAATAGGAGTCCTCGGTGGCGCGCACCTCGCGGGTCTCGGGATCGAACCAGAAGTTGCCGCCCGATCCGGCGATCCCGTACTCGTGGTAGAGCCCGCAGTTGAACCACACCGGCGAGTTGAAGGCCCCGATCTGGTGGACCAGCATGTAGGCCAGTTCGGCCTCGAACGCGTCGCCGTCGTCGGCGCTGGCGAAGTAGCCGCCCAGGTCCTCGCCGGCGACGCGGATGGTGTGGGCGAGGCGATGGACCACCTCGCGCACGCTGGTCTCGTGCCCCGGGGCGCGCGGCACCCCGGCCTTGCGGAAGTACTTGCTGACCACGATGTCGGTGGCGAGTTGCGACCATTCCGCCGGCACCTCGACGTCGTCCATCTGGAACACCACCGAACCGTCGGGGTTGGCGATCACGGTCCGGCGGCGGTCCCACACCACCTGGTCGAGCGGATCGATGCCGGGCCGCGTGTAGCGCCGCGGCACGCGCAGGCCGGCGCCGTTGGGCGCGATGAGGCCGTGGGCCGAATACGGCGGGGCGGACTTCTCTCGAGCGAGCATCTGGGCCATTACGGACCTCCCTGTCATGCCTGTCCCCTCGCGGGCCAGCGATCCTTCCGATGAATCGCCAGGCCGGCACGGCGTCGCGTAACGCCGATCCGGTCTGACTCACCTGGACGTTTGTACGGGTCCTGTCGATCAGGCGATGGAAGGAACTCGCCGCTCGCGCGTCGAGGAAGACGGTCCCCCACGAGCGGTGTCGAGCTTTTTCACAGATTCGTCGCGCGATTGCAACAACGATTTTGAGCGCGGATTTGCTGAGCGCGATTGCTCCCCGGCGCGCGCGCCGCGATTCGGCGCGGACGAGGCGCGCCGGTCACGGCAGCTGCGCCAGCGATGGCTGGCGGTCGGGATAGTAGGGGTCGTTGAGGCCGGGGACCGGCACCAATTGTTGCAAGACAATGTCGTACAAACGAATGTCACCGCCGCCCTCGGCTTCGGTCTGATAGGCGAGGTAGCGACCGTCGGGTGAGAGCGCGGGCAGCGACTCGCCGAGCGGGGTGTTGGCCCCCGGCAGCGGCAGGAACGAGGAGCTCGCGCGATCGTAGACGTACACATCGAAGCCGCCCACGCCGCCGGGCCGGTTCGATTCGAACGCGAGCAGGCGGCCGTCGCGGCTGATCGAGACCGCGATGTCGTCGTAGGCCGTGTTGATGCCGGGCAGCGGAATCAGCGAGTCGCCCGGCACGCTGTACAGGGCGATGTCGTAGCTGCCGTCGCGCGTGGTGGTGAAGGCGATCAGCTTGCCGTCCCCCGAGAGCGCGGGATCGAAATCGGCGGCGCCGTAGGCGTGGAGGCGGGGCGTCGGGATCACCGAGTCGGCGGCCACGTCGACCAGCACGACGTCGATCAGGAACAGGCCGCCGAGCTGGGTCTGGAACGCCATGTAGTGGCCATCCCAGGACAGCGAGGGATTGAACGGGCTGGTGTAGGGGAACGGCGCGGTCGGGATCACGACCTTCGCGGTCGGGACGTGGTAGAGGAGGATCTGCGGTGGGAAGCCGAGGAAGCTGGTGTTGTCGGTGTTGTAGGCCAACCACTCGCCGTTCCCGGACAGCGCCGGCACGTGCTCGCTGTAGGGCGTGTCGAGGTTGGGCGGCATGGTGGCCGGCCCCGGCGCATTGAGGTGGTAGAAGTAGATGTCACTCTCGGTCAGGACCGAGGGCGGACGGATGCTGCCGAACGCGATCAGGAGCTCGCCCCCGCCCGTCGGGGCCGCCGGGTCCTTCGAGCAGCCGGTGAGCGCGCACGACAGTGCCAGGGGCAGCAGGCGGAACGTCCACGATCGCACGGGAATCCTCGGGGCCGGCCTCAGGTTCGACATCGACGTGAGAACGACGCGCGGGCCCGCAGCGTTCCCTCCCAGGAGCATAGCCCGACGTGGCCGGGCTCTGCTAGGTTGGGCCCGGCACCCCGAAACCGGAGCGTCCATGCACCATGAATGGCGGCGCGGCGAGTTCACCATCAGCACGGATCCCGGGCGGCTCGATCTCGCCGCGATCCACGCCTTCCTCAGCCAGTCGTACTGGGCACGAGGCATTCCGCTCGAGACCGTGGCGCGCTCGATCGAGCACTCGCTCCCCCTGGGGCTCTACCATGGCGAGCGCCAGATCGGCTTCGCGCGCTGGATCACGGACCGCTCCACCTTCGCCTATCTCGGCGACGTCTACGTGCTCGAGGGCTACCGCGGGCGCGGGCTGGGGAAGTGGCTCACCGAGGTGGCGGTCGAGCATCCCGAGATCCAGGGCCAGCGCCGCTGGGTGCTGCTGACGCGCGACGCCCACGAGCTCTATCGGCGGCTCGGCTTCACCCCGCTGGCGCGCCCCGAGCGCTACATGGAGCGGCACTGGCCCGACGTTTACGGGCCGGCCGCGCCGCCGCCCGCGGCCCGCTGAGGCGCCGGATCGCGACCCGCGCCGCGACGCCGGCACCGTATCGCTAGACGCGGCCGCGCGCTTAGGCTAAGAAGGGGCTTCATGTTCCCGCCCCGCCGCAGCCTGGCCGCACTCGCCGCGGTGCTCCTCGTGCCGGCCGCGGCATGGGCCGCGAGCGAGGCCCCGGCCATCGATCTGCTGCCGGTCCTGCTGGCGCTGATCCTGATGCTGATCGGCGCGCGCCTCGGCGGATCGCTGGCGGAATCGATGAACCAGCCCGCGGTGCTGGGCGAGCTCGCGGCCGGGATCGTGATCGGCAACCTCGGCCTGCTCGGGATCCACGACCTGTCCGGGCTCGCCGACCTGGCCCCGATCCAGGTGCTGGCCCAGATCGGCGTCATCCTGCTGCTGTTCGTGGTCGGCCTCGAATCGAGTGTCGGCCAGATGATGAAGGTGGGCGCCTCGTCGCTGCTGGTCGCGACCCTGGGCGTGGTCACGCCGATGGTGCTGGGGCTGTGGGTGTCGCGGGCCTTCTTCCCCGCGCGCCCGACGCTCGCCCACTGGTTCGTGGGGGCGACGCTGTGCGCGACCAGCGTCGGGATCACCGCGCGTGTGCTCGCCGATCTCAAGCGCACCACCAGCGTCGAGGGCCAGATCATCCTGGGTGCGGCGGTGATCGACGACGTCATGGGCCTGATCGTGCTCGCGGTGGTGAGCGGGCTGGTCGCCGCCGCCGATCGCGGTGATGCCTTCAACCCCGCGGTGGTGCTGGTCATCCTCGCCAGGGCGGCGCTGTTCCTGATCGGGGCGCTGGTGCTGGGCCGCTGGGTCGTGCCGCCCCTGTTCCGTCTCGCCGCCCGCCTGCCCGGCGATCGCATGCTGCTGCCGCTGGCGCTGGCGTTCTGCTTCGCGCTCGCCTGGCTGGCCGGCCGCGCCGGGCTGGCGCCGATCGTGGGCGCGTTCACGGCCGGGCTGGTGCTCGAGGAGCGGCACGTGGCGGGGCTGGTCGAGCGCGACCGGAGCCGGCGCACCGTCCCGGCGCTGCTCGAGCCGCTGCAGGCGTTCCTGGTGCCGCTGTTCTTCGTGCTGATGGGCATGCGCGTCGACCTGCGCTCGTTCGGCTCCCCCGCGATCCTGGGCTTCGCGGCGCTGCTCACGCTGGCGGCGGTGATCGGCAAGCAGGCCTGTTCGCTGGGGGTGCTGGAGCGCGGCCGCGACAGGATCGCGGTGGGGCTCGGCATGATCCCGCGCGGCGAGGTGGGACTGATCGTCGCCGCCATTGGCGCCACGCTCACCATCCATGGCCAGCGCGTCATCGACGAGACCGTGCTGTCGGCGGTGGTGGTCATGGTGGCGGTGACCACGCTCCTCACCCCGCCGCTCCTGGCCTGGCGTCTGCGCGCCGCGGGGGCGCGATGATCGGGCCCCGCGGTCGTCGCGCCGCCCGGCTCGCCGCGCTGGCGGCGCTCGGCGTCATGATCGTGGCGACGGCCCGCGCCCAGGAGCCCGCGCCGGCCGCGCCGCCGCCGTGGGCCAGCCTCGACGTGCCTGACAACCAGCTCGCGTCGGCGGTGATCGCCGCCGGCCCCAACTACGAGAACCTGTGGAACCAGCTGTTCGTCGCCGAGCTGCGCGCGATCTCGGGCTCGAAGAACGCGCTGGTCACCGAGCAGGCCGCCCACCTGCTCGATCTCGAGCGCCGCGTCGCCCGGGCCGAGCAGGACACGCTCGGGACCCACATCGGCTCCGACGCCCTGGTGCTGCGCTACCACTGGCTGCCGTCGGAGCGCGACCAGCGCATCGACGGCGCGGTCGCCGAATCGCTGGGGGTGCTGGCGCAGGCCCGCAATCAGCTCGACCGCGCCGACAGCCACTACCGCGCGGCGCTCAAGCTCTACCGCAGCCTGGGGGAGCGGCGCCGCGAGGCCTGGGTGGTCGGCGCGTTCGGCCAGACCGCCTTCCTGCGCGGCCAGCTGGCCCGCGCTGACAGCATCTACCGCGACGCCCTGCTGCTGCGCCGCCGGCTCGGCGATCCGCGCCTGGTCGGCAACACCCTGAACGCCCTCGGCATCACCAGCCAGGCGCTGAGCCGCAACGCCGACGCCCACGCGTACTTCAACGAGGCGCGCAGCGTGCGCGAGCGGCTGCCCGATCGCGTCGCGCTCGCCAACACCCTGAACCTGCTGGGCGCGGCGGCGGCCGCCCTCGGCCAGCCGGACTCGGCGATGATCTGGTACGGCCAGGCGCTGGGGCTCGCCGCCTCGCTGGGCGACAGCGTGCGCACCGCGGAGACGCTGGTGAACCTGGGCGCGCTGCAGGCCTCGACCGGCGACCCGGCGCGCGCCGCGGCGACGCTCGAGCGCGCCCGCGCGATCGCGCTCCAGCGCGACGATCCGCGCCTCGGCGCGATGGCCGAGAGCTCGATCGCCGATCTCCACCGCCGCCGCGGTCATTTCGCCGCGGCGGCCGCGAGCCTGCGGCGCGCGATCGCCTACGACGAGGCGCGCGGCGATCTCACGCACCTGTGCGCCGATCTCATCGACCTCGGGCGCATGGCGGTCGCCATGCGCGATCCCGGCCTGGGGCGGCCGCCGCTCCAGCGGCTGCTCGTCATCGCCGACTCGCTGAAGAGCCCGGTGCTCGCGGTCCCGGGTCTCCTCAGCCTGGCGACGCTCCAGGGCATCGAGGGCGACTCGCGCGGCGCCGAGCGACTCGGCCTCCGCGCCTTCAGCCAGGCGGCCGCCACCCGCGACTCGGCCCTGATCCACGGCGCGGCCACCACGGTGGGCCAGATCCTGGCCGAGCGCGGCGACTGGAAGGAGGCGCGGCCGTGGTTCGAGCGCGCCCTCGGCGCCGGGCGCGGGCTGGGCGAGGCGGAGCGCGCCGGCGACGAGCACCGCCTCGCCGCCGCCTCGGCCCGCCTCGGCCGGCTCGACGAGGCGGAGCGCCTGGACCGCGCCGCGCTGGAGCGCGCCCAGCGCGCCGGCGCGCCCGACATGGCGTGGCCCGCGCTGCTCGGGCTCGGCGACGCGGCGGAGCGGCGCGGCGACGTCGCGACCGCGCTGGCCTACGGGCGGCGCGCGGCGAGCTTCATCGATACGCTGCGCGCGGTCCGCGTCCAGGACCTGTCGATCGCCTGGTTCGCGCACCGGCTGCTGGCCTACGAGACGCTGATCCACCTGCTGGGGCGGCTCGAGGCGCGCGCCCCCGACAGCGGCTACGCCGCCGAGGCCTTCCAGTGGGCCGAACGTGCGCGGGCGCGCGCGTTCCTCGATCTCGTCACCGGCGGCAATGCCCTGTCGGCCGCTCCCACGCCGACCCTGCGCCAGGCTCAGGACTTGCTCGGCACGGACCACGAGGCGCTGCTCGAATACAGCGTCGGCGACTCGAGCACCTCGCTGTGGCTGGTGACGCGGCGCGCCACGCGTCACTACCTGCTGGCGCCGCGCGCCACGCTGCGCGCCCGCGCCGAGATCGTGCGCCGCGGTCTCGGCGATCCCACCGGGGCGGTGCGCCCCGCCACGCTCACCGCCTCGCGCGGGCTGTGCGATCTGCTGCTGGGCGCGGCGCAGAAGGACCTGGACGGGATCAACCAGCTCGTCATCTCGACCGACGACGCGCTGGCGCTGATCCCGTTCGAGGCGCTGCTCGCCGGCGACGTGCCGCCCGAGAACGCGTTGCCGGGCCGCGGCAGCTACCTCGGCGAGCGCTTCACCATCTCCTACGTCCCCTCGGCCGCCGTGCTGGCGGCGCTGCGGTCACCGGGGCGGACGGGGGCGGTGGTGGCGCTCGGCGACCCGGCCTTTGGCGCCGACTCGGCCGGCCGGCGCGGCCCAGACCCCCTGCCGGCGAGCGCGGCCGAGGTGGCGGCGCTCAAGGGGGCGGCCGGCAACCGGCGCGTCGTCGAGCTCAGCGGCGCCCAGGCGACCCGCACCCGGCTGCTCGGCCTGCCCGAGCTCGGCGACGCCGGGCTCATCCACCTCGCGACCCGCGGGCTCGCCGACGAGTACGACCCCTCGAGCTCCGGCCTGTGGCTGGCGGCTGAAGGCGGCAGCCCGGGGTTCCTCGCGGTCGAAGACATCCAGCGGCTCAGGCTCAACGCCGAGCTCGTCACCCTGTCGGCGTGCCAGACCGGCCTCGGCCGCCTCGAGCGTGGTGAGGGCATGGCGGGGCTGACGCGCGCCTTCCTCGGCGCCGGCGCGCGCAGCGTGATCGTGAGCCTGTGGCCCGTCAACGACCGCTCGACCGCTCAGCTGATGGAGGCGTTCTACCGCGCGCTGCTCCAGCGCGGGCAGTCGCGTGAGGAGGCGCTGGTCCAGGCCAAGCGCACCCTGCTGGGCGCGGACGAAACGCGCTCGCCCTACTACTGGGCGCCGTTCGTGCTGGTGGGCGAGAGCGGCCGCTACAAGTAGTCGCGCGCCCGCAACGCCACGGGCGTCCGGCTGAACGCCGGACGCCCGCGCGCTGCTCCCGAGGCGGAGAGGTCGTCAGTCCTGGTCGTGCCCGTGTCCGTGCCCGTGCTTGTGCTCGTGGCGCTCCTCGCGCTCCTCGCGGCGCTCCTCCTTGCCGATCTGACCCGGCGGCATCCACTGGTGACGCCACGCGTAGCCGCGATCGTGAAGGCCATAGAACACGCGCGGAACGTAGGTCTCACGCACCGTGACGAACGGTCCGCGGTAGCTCGAGGCCCGGTACCAGTAGCCGCTGTTGTAGATGTAGTAGTAGTTGCCGTAGCGGAAGTAGTCGTAGTCGCACGGCCCCTCGTAGTACCACACGCCGGTGGTCCGCAGCACCGCGAGACGCGGCTCGCGCGACCAGATGACGTCGGGCGGCGGCGGCGCGTTGCCGATCGAGACGTCGACATTGACCGACGTCCTCGCGATCGCCGGCGCGGCCGCGACCAGCGCCAGCAGGAAGAGCCAGGGGGTGAAGCGCTTCATGGGGGGTCTCCTTTCCTCGGGAAGAGACTTTCGGCCGCGGAGGGCCGGAAGACCACATCCGTGGTCCAGCGCTTTAAGCATGGCTCGTGCCGGGGGTCGCGCCGGGGCGGCCCCAGAGCGTCCACCAAGTCCATGTCGGCCGCGCCGGTACCGCGATTTTCCCGCGCCGGTCGTGAGGCGGGCCGGGGTGCGCGGCGAGGCTTGCAAGGCGGCAAAGCGCGGGCCTAACCTCGCCATTTTCCCGGCCAATTCCTTTTCACCACGGTCCTTGCGACGTTCCGCCCGGAGTCCCGCGATGTCCCCTCCCGCCACGCTTGCCCGTCGTGTCCCGCTGCTTGCTTCAGCGCTGCTCACCTGCGCCCTCGCCCCCGCGCCCGCGCGCGCGTCCACGCCGCGCGTCCACGCCATCGTCGGAGCGCGCATCGTCACCGCGCCCGGACAGGTCATCCCGCGCGGGACGATCGTGATGCGCGACGGCGTCATCGTCGGCGTAGGCGCCAACGCCGCCGTGCCGCCTGACGCCAGAGTGTGGGTCGGCGACAGCCTCACCGTTTATCCAGGCTTGATCGACGCGTTCGTGCTGCCGGCCGAGGCGGCGCCCGGCGCCGCTCCCGGGGGCCGCACGGGGCGCCCGGGGCCGGCCGCGCCGCCCGCGGCCCCGCGCGGCGCCGCGCACGAGCTCGCCACCGTGCGTCCCGAGGCGCGCGTGATCGAGACCTTGCCGCTGCCCCAGGATCAGATCGAATCGCTGCGCGCCGCCGGCTTCACGCTCGCCCAGGTCGCGGCGCGGCGCGGCATCGTGCGCGGCTCGACCGCGGTCGTCGGCCTCGGTGACGGCACCCCCAACGCCAACATCGTCAAGGCCGACGCGGCTCAGGTCCTGGCCCTCGAGCCGGCGCCCAACGGCTACCCGGGATCGCTGATGGGCGCGATCGCGGTCATCCGCCAGGCGCTGCTCGACGCGCGCTGGTACCACGACGTCGAGGCCGCCTACCGCAAGGCGCCGCTCGGCAAGCCGCGCCCCGAGGAGAACCTCTCGTGGGCGGCGCTCGAGCCGCTGGTCTCGGGCCAGCAGCCGGCGCTGTTCGTGGCCGACGAGATGCTCGAGGTGATGCGCGCCGGGTCGATCGCGCGCGAGGCCGACGTCAAGGGCGCGATCGTGGGCGGGGGCGACGAGTACAAGCGCGTCAAGTCGATCGCCGCCGCCGGCTTCCCGCTCATCGTGCCGGTCAACTTCCCGGAGGCGCCCGACGTCTCCGACGACGCCAACGCGCTCGAGGTCTCGACCGAGGAGCTGAGAGCGTGGGACCAGGCGCCCAGCAATCCGGTCCTGCTGCAGAAGGCCGGCGCCACCTTCGCGCTCACCGCCAACGGGCTCAAGGACGTGAAGACGTTCCGCGCCAACGTGACGAAGGCGATCGGGCGGGGCCTGAGCGCCGATCAGGCGCTGGCGGCGGTCACCACCACCCCGGCGAAGCTGCTCGGGCTGTCGGATCGCCTCGGCACGCTGGCCCCCGGCAAGATCGCGAACCTCACCGTCACCCGCGGCGACCTGTTCGGCGAAAACGGCAAGGTGCGCGAGGTGTGGGTGGACGGGGCGCGCTACGAGACCGCCAAGGAGGAGAACCCGCTCAAGGGCAAGTGGGCGATCGACTGGGGCCACGGCCGCGGCCACACGCTCACCATCGCGATGGACAAGGACACCACGGTGCGGCTGGTGATGGGCGCCGACACCGTGAAGGCGACGAAGGTGCGCATCGAAGGCGCGCGCGCGCGCTTCACCATGCAGTCGGGCGGCCCGCCCGAGGACTTCGATCTCAGCGGCGCCAACGACGCGCTGCGCGGCACGCTCGCGGTTGCGGGCGTGGGCTCGCACAACGTGACCGGGCAGCGGCTCCCCGAGGAGGAGAAGCCCGGCGCGGCGGGCAAGAAGAAGAAGGACGAGCCGGTGCCGACGCCGCAGGTCATGGGCATCACCGAGGCGTGGCGCGCCACCGCGCCGGCTGAGCCCCAGGCGGTGCTGGTGCGCGACGCCACCCTCTGGACCGGCGGGCCCCAGGGCACGCTCGAGCACGCCGACCTGCTGGTGCGCGGCGGCAAGATCGCGGCGGTGGGCAGCCACCTCGCGGCCCCGCCCAACGCGCTGGTCATTGACGGCCGCGGTCGCCACGTGGCGCCCGGCATCATCGACTGCCACAGCCACTCTGCGATCCTCGGCAACGTCAACGAGTGCACCAACAGCGTCACCGCCGAGGTGCGGATCGCCGACGTGGTCAACTCGGAGAGCATCAACATCTACCGCCAGCTGGCGAGCGGCAACACCATCATGCACCTGCTCCACGGCTCGTGTAACTCGATCGGCGGGCAGTGCGCGGTGATCAAGAACAAGTGGGGCGAGCCGCCCGACCAGTTGGTGTTCGCGGCCGCTGCGCCCACCATCAAGTTCGCGCTGGGTGAGAACCCCAAGCAGTCGAACTGGGGGCCCGAGGCCACCGGGCGCTATCCACAGTCGCGTTCCGGCGTCGAGGAGACCATCCGCGACGCCTTCACCCGCGCGCGCGACTACCAGGCGGCATGGGCCGAGTGGCGCGCCCACAAGCGTCCCTACCCGCCGCGCCGCGACCTCCAGCTCGACGCGGTCTCCGAGATCCTCGCCGGCAAGCGCATCATCCACTGCCACTCCTACCGCCAGGACGAGATCCTGATGCTGATGCGGCTCACCGAGGAGTTCGGGATCCGGGTCGGCACCTTCCAGCACGTGCTGGAAGGCTACAAGGTGGCGGACGAGATGGCCTCGCACGGGGCGGGCGGCAGCACCTTCAGCGACTGGTGGGCCTACAAGTACGAGGTGATCGACGCCATCCCCTACAACGGCTACCTGATGTGGGACCGCGGCGTGACGGTGTCCTACAACTCCGATTCCGACGAGCTGGCGCGGCGCCTCAACACCGAGGCCGCGAAGGCGATCAAGTACGGCGGCGTGCCGCCCGACGAGGCGATCAAGTTCGTCACCCTGAACCCGGCGAAGCAGCTCCACATCGAGAACCGGGTGGGCTCGCTGGAAGTCGGCAAGGACGCCGACTTCGCGATCTGGAGCGGCAGCCCGCTGTCGCCGTTCTCGCGCTGCGAGCAGACCTGGATCGAGGGGCGCAAGTACTTCGACCGCGACGCCGACCTGGCCGGCCGCCCGGCGCTCGACAAGGAGCGCGACGCGCTGATCACCAAGGCCAAGGCGGCGAAGGCGCCGGCCGGGGGTCCGCCCGGGGGCGGGCGCACCTGGCCGCCGCGTTACCTCGACGACACCGACCTCTCGGGCAACGACTGCGGCGGCGAGCAGGAGCACGGCGCCGCGTTCCGCTCCGAGACGCTGCGCCGCCAGCTGCAGAGCGGCGAGGTGCGCCAGTGACCCGCGCCGCGCAGGTCCTCGTCGCGGCGGCGCTCGCTCTGGCGCTCACGCCCGGCGCCACGCCGTCGCTGGCCGCCAAGGCGGCCCCCACCAGCCCGTCGCCGAAGCCGGCGGCGCCCGCCAGGGCCCCGAAATCGGCAGGCGGCGCGCCCCGCGCGCCGGTGATTCCGGCCCCCGAGCCGGTGCTGTTCACCGGCGCCACCATTCACCCGGTGAGCGGTCCGGAGATCACCGGCCAGTCGCTGCTGATCCGGGACGGCCGCATCGCGGCGATCGGCGGCAACGTCGCGCCGCCGCCCAACACCCGCACCGTCGCGCTCCCCGGCCTGCACATCTACCCCGGCTTCGTCTCGGCGAACAGCGTGCTGGGCCTCACCGAGATCAACAGCGTTCAGGGCACCAACGACTACCAGGAGACCGGATCCACCAATCCCGACATCCGCGCCGAGGTGCAGGTCAACCCCGAGAGCGAGCTGCTGCCGGTGGCGCTCGCGAATGGTGTGACCAGCGCTCTGGTCGTGGGCCGCGCCCGGGGCGGGGCGCTCACCGGCACCTCGGCGCTCATGCACCTGTCGGGCTGGACACGCGAGGACATGACGGTGCGGGCCCCGGTCGGGCTCCACGTCCAGTGGCCCAACATGACGCCGATCCACGCCTTCTTCGAGACCCGCACCGACGAGCAGCAGGCCAAGGATCGCGACCAGGCGATCGAGAACATCCGCAAGGCGTTCGAGGACGCGCGCGCCTACTGGAAGGCGCGCGACGCCGAGAGCGGTAACGCGGTGCCGCGCCACGACCGCGACGTCAAGTGGGACGCCATGGGCAAGGCGCTGCGCGGCGAGATTCCGGTCATGTTCGAGGCCGACGCGCTCAACCAGATCCGCGCCGTGCTGCGCTTCGCGGACGACCTCAAGCTGCCGAAGGTGGTGCTGGTCGGCGGCGACGACGCGTGGCGGGTCGCGGACGAGCTCAAGGCGCGCGACATCGCGGTGATCGCCGGGCCGACGCTCGAGACGCCCCGTCGACGCTCCGACGCCTACGACGCCGCCTACGTCGCCCCGGCGCGGCTGCAGAAGGCCGGGGTGCGCTACTGCATCTCGGACGGCGGCTCGTCGTTCAACGCGATGAACTCGCGCAACCTGCCCTACCATGCCGCGATGGCGGCCGCCTTCGGGCTGCCGCGCGACGAGGCGCTGAAGAGCGTCACCCTGTACCCGGCGCAGATCCTGGGCGTCGGCGACCGGCTGGGCTCGATCGAGAAGGGCAAGATCGCGGATCTCATCGTCACCGACGGCGATCCGCTCGAGATCACGACCCACGTCGAGCAGGTGTGGGTGGCGGGCCGGGAGATGTCGCTCGAGAACCGCCAGAGCCGCCTGTTCGAGAAGTACGACGGGAGACCGCGCGGGCCGATGGCCCGCAAGCACTGACCGCGAACCAGCGCGGGCGCGAGGGAGCCGCCCGCGCCAGGGTGGGCAGGGAAGCCGCGACACGACGGAGGCTCCACCATGACCACGACCGCCCAGCACGCGATCGGCACCTTCTGCTGGCCCGAGCTCGCGAGCACCGACCAGGCCGGGGCCAAGACCTTCTACGCCGGCCTGTTCGGCTGGACGCCCAACGACACGCCGATGGGCGACGGCAACGTCTACACCATCTTCAAGAAGGACGACCGCGACGCCGCGGCGCTCTACCAGATGGGCAAGGAGCAGGCCAGCATGCCGCCCCACTGGGGCTCCTATGTCGCGGTGGCGAGCGCCGACGAGGCGGCCGCGCTGGCCACGAAGCTCGGCGCCAGGGTGGCGATGGCGCCGTTCGACGTCATGGAAAGCGGCCGCATGGCGGTGATCCAGGATCCGCAGGGCGCGTTCGTCGCCGTGTGGCAGGCCCGGCAGCACCCCGGCATCGGGGTGGTCGACGAGCCCGGGGCGCTGTGCTGGACCGAGCTCATGACCAACGACATCGCCGCCGCGGGCAAGTTCTACAGCGCGCTGTTCGGCTGGACCACCGAGACCAAGCGGATGGGGCCCCAGCCCTACACCGTGTTCAAGCGCGACGGCAGGTCGAAGGCCGGGATGATAGCGATCACTCGCGAGATGGGACCGCTGCCGCCCCACTGGCTCAGCTACTTCGCGGTGCGCGACACCGACGCCATGGTGGCGAAGGCGATCATGCTGCGCGGCTCGGTGGTGGCGCAGCCCATGGATATTCCCGACGTGGGGCGCTTCGCGGTGCTCCACGATCCGCAGGGCGCGGCGTTCGCGATCCTGGGCGAGGCGCGCAAGGCCTGAGCCCGACCGGCGCGGCGCCGCGTCCCGCAACCGGGCCGCGGCGCCGGCGCGGAGGTCCGATGAGCGACAAGCTCCACGAGTTCGAGAGCGACGACATCCGGGTCACCTGGTCGAAGCAACGCTGCATCCACTTCGCCGCGTGCGTACGGGGGCTGCCGGGCGTGTTCATGCCCGGTCGCCGGCCGTGGATCACCCCCACCGACGCCCCGGCCGACCGCATCGCCGCGATCGTCACGCGCTGCCCGACCGGGGCGCTTCATTTCGAGCGCAAGGACGGGGGCGCGGCCGAGGCGGTGCCGGAGCGCAACCTGATCGAGCCGGGCCGCGACGGCCCGTTGTTCCTGCGCGGCGACCTGGAGATCGTGGACGCGGGAGGCGCGGTGCTGCTGCACGACACGCGGGTCGCCCTGTGCCGCTGCGGCCGGTCGCGCAACAAGCCGTTCTGCGACAACAGCCACTGGTCGATCGCCTGGAACGACGACGGCGAGGTGTTCGAAGGCGGAGTCAAGCTGGCCGAGGCGCCGCCGCCCGACGGCCGGCTCCGCATCGTGCCCACGGCGGACGGCCCGCTCGAGCTGCGCGGCCCGCTCATGGTCCGCAGCGCCGACGGTCGCGTGGCGTTCGACGGCGGCCGGGCGACGCTGTGCCGCTGCGGCGGCTCGCGCAACAAGCCGTTCTGCGACGGGAGCCACACCGGCCGCGGGTTCCGGAGCGGGGCGGGCGCCGCACCTCCACCGGCGTCCGCGCTCCCCGCCCCTTAGCCCGGGGGCCCGGAGCAGGCGGCCGGTCAGCCGCCGGCGATTTCGGCGGTTCACGGGTGCCTGCGCTTGTGCGAGAATCGGGAGAGTTTCGCGGGCAGGCGTGTCGTATGCTGAACCACCGCTCCCGCGTGCCCGGCGGGGGTTAGAAGAGGAGGCGGCCATGGGTCGGGTCGCGGACATCCTCGCCCGAAAGGGCCATCAGGTTCACACCATCCAGCACAACGCCACGGTGTTCGAGGCGGTGTGCTCGATGGTGGATCGCAACGTCGGATCGCTGGTCGTGCTCGATGGCACCGCGATCGCCGGCATCTTCACCGAGCGTGACTACCTGCGCCGTGTCGCCGCGGAGCAGCGTTCGCCCGCGACCACGCGCGTTCGCGAGGTCATGACCGAGTGCCTGGTGTGCCTCGATCTCGACCGCTCGGTCCAGGACTGCATGGCGATCATGACGCGGCAGCGGGTGCGCCACCTGCCGGTGCTCCACGACGGACGGCTGGCGGGACTGGTCTCGATCGGCGACCTGGTCAAGCACGTGTCGGCGGAGAAGGAGGTCGAGGTGCGCTACCTCACCGACTACATCGCCGGCCGCTATCCGGCGTGAGGCGAGTCGCGGCAGGCCGTCGCGACCGCCCCGTGCCCGCCGCCGGGGTGGCGCGCGTGCGCCAGCCCCGGGCGCGCGCGTGAGCGCGCCGCTCGGCAAGCTTTCGCACGCAAGGTTCGCACGCCACATCGCTCCGCATCTGGGGGCGCGCCGTGACGACATCCTCGCCGGCCCCGGCGTGGGGCGCGACTGCGCGATCGTGCGGCTGCCCGTCGGCCGCGTCATGGCGCTCACCACCGATCCCCTCTCGATCGTCCCCGCGCTCGGCCTCGAGGCCTCGGCGCGGCTCTCCTGCCATCTGCTGGCCTCGGACCTGTGGACCAGCGCGATCGCGCCCCAGTACGCGACCGTGAGCTTCGATCTGCCGGCGAGCCTCGACGACGACGACTTCGACACGTACTGGCTCGCGATGTCGGAGGAGTGGGAGGCGCTGGGCGTGGCGGTGGTCGCCGGCCACACCGGGCGCTATCCGGACGGCGAATCGACGCTGATCGGGGCCGCGACGCTGATCGGGATCGGTGACGAGGACGCCTACCTCACGCCCGACGCGGCGCGCCCCGGCGACGGGGTGATCGTCACCAAGGGCTGCGCGATCGAGGCCACCGCGGTCGCGGCCCACCTGGTGCCGGCGCGGCTGGGCGAGCGGATCGGCGCCGGGGGGGTGGAGCGGGCGCGCGGGTGGCTCTCGCGCGTGAGCGTGGTCGAGGATTGCCGCACCCTCCTCGGCCCAACGCTCGAGCGTCGTGTGGCCACCGCGCTCCACGACGCGACCGAGGGGGGCGTGCTGGGCGGCCTGCTCGAGCTGGCGATGGCCTCGCGTCACGACCTGAGCATCGAGCGCGCGCACATCCCGCTCGCCGCCGAGGCGCGCGGCGCCTGCGAGGCGCTGGGCGGGATCGATCCCTACTGGACGCTCGCGGAGGGCGCGCTGATCGCGACCGTGAAGCCGGGACGCGCGATGGCGGCCCTCACGGCCCTCGCCGCTGCCGGCATCGTCGCCGCCGAGGTGGGCGTGGTGGTGCCGGGACGCGGGCAGCTGATCGTGCGCGAGGAGGACGGCACCAGCACCACCATCGCCGAGCCCGAGCCCGATCCCTACTGGCCGGCCTACGAGCGCGCGGTGCGCGAGGGCTGGAGCTGAGCCCGGACCCGGGCGACCTCCGCATCGCGCTCCGACGAACGCATCCGTAGCGATCCTGCCCCGGATGGGACGCTGGTGCCTCGCCCGGTGCACGGTGCCGCGTCATCCCAGCCTCATGACGAATCTGTCAATCCCTTGGCACAATAAGGACTAACAGATTAATACTCGGGCCCCGCCCGCGGCATGGCTCTTGATACTCCTGGGGTCCGGAGGAACCCCGCCCGCCCCTCCGTCAGGAGGTCGAATGCCGCATCGGATCATCCAGTTTGGCATGCCTTCGGGGCCGCCGCCGCGCGCCCGGGTCGCGGCCGTGTGGCTGTCGCTGGCCTGCGCTGCCGCCCTCTCTGCGCCCACCCCCGCCGCCACGCAAACGCTGTCGGGCGGCGGTGGCTTCGATTACTACTCGGGCGCCGGCGGACAGATCACGCGCAGCGTCGACGCCTGGGTCGAGGACCGCATCGGGGCCGGCTCGGTGTCGCTCGAGGGCAGCCGCTTCGACGACACCATCGTCGGCAGCGGCCTGAGCTACGGCGCGGGAATCGGCGTGCCGGTCGCGCCGCGCTGGCGATTGCGGGCCTCGGGCACCCGCTACGTCGGCGACGGGAGCTTCAGCGGCTGGCGGCTCAAGGCCGGGCCGCAGCTCCACGTGCCATCCGGCGAGACCGCGGGGTTCTACGTCTCACACTACGACGACAACATGCAGGGGGCTTCCACCGCCCTGACGGTCTCGCTCGCGGTTCCGCAAGGCCCGTCGCTCTCCCTGCGCGCGAATGCCGGCTACGCAGCCGCCGCCTCGGCGCACGGCCCGCAGGCCACCGTGGGGGCGAGCTGGATCCCGATCCGGCACCTCGAGCTCTCCGGGGACTTCGGCTTCGTCCAGAGCGGGCTCGGGGTCGCGGGGGCGTTCCCCTCGAAACACGCGCGCGACCTCGCGCAACCCGCGCAGCCCAGCGCCGAGATCGGCGTGAGGCTCATCTCGTCGTAATCGTCTCCCCGATATCGCTTCCCCCCCGGGCCCGGGAGGTCCGGAATCACGCGCCGCAGGCGCACGTTCGAAAGGAGCAACGATGAACCGGAAGAGCATGATCGCGACCCTGATGGTCGCAGGCCTGATCGCGGCCACCAGTGCGTGGGCCGCGAATGACGCGGGCACCGCCGCCAAGCCGTCGTCCAAGTCGGTGGCGTCGGCCAACAAGAAGATGGAGGCGTCGGCGAAGGACGTGGACCAGGCCGCGGCCAAGGGCGGCGCCGAGGTCGCCGAGCGGCTGGCGAAGATGTTCAACACCACGCCCGATGCGCTGACCGCCGAGCGCAAGCAACTCGGCACCTCCTGGGGGCAGCTCGCCATCGCCCATACGCTGGCGGCCCAGGCGGGCGGCAGCGTCACCGTCGCGAGCCTGATTCAGGAGCGCAAGGCCGGCAAGGGCTGGGGCGAGATCGCGAACGGCCTCAACCTCAAGCTCGGCCAGGTGGTGAGCGAGGTGCACGAGAACAGCCACGCGGCCGCGAACAAGGAGAAGAGCGAGACCGCGGAGAAGGACGCCGACCACGACGCCAAGTCCGGCAAGGCCGCCAAGGCCGGCAATGCCAGCGAGCCGCGCGAAGCCCCGGCCTCGCACGGTGGGAGTCACGGTCACGGTAGCGGGATGTAATCCGCGCGACCATCGGCGGGAAGCAGCGACGGGCGGGACGAACGGTCCCGCCCGCTTCGTTTGCGCCTCCAGTGCCGCTGCGTCGCTAGCGCAGGATCGTGACGCCGCGCGAGAGCGTGTGGCCGTTGGCCCTCAGCAGGATGACGTATCGCCCACTCGCCACCGGCTCGCCGCGCTCATTCCTGCCCGACCAGACCATGCTGCGGCTCCCGGCCGGGAGCGAGCCCGAGAGCAGCCGGCTGACGAGCCGGCCGGAGAGATCGTACACGTCGAGAGCAACGGCACCCGCGACCGGGAGGGTGAAGCCGATCCCCGTCGCTCCCCTCGAGGGATTGGGCGTGACGGGGGCGAGCCAGAGCCCGCCGGCGACCTGGTCGCCGACCCCCGCCATCGAGGTCACCGTAATGCTGAACGGTGTGTTCACCGCGCCCCCGTACCAATTCCACGAGTCACCGCTGGTGCTGCCTCCGTTCGAGCACATCGCGACCGCGTAGAAGCTGTAGGTCCCTTCGGTCGCCGGCGCCTGCCAGCTGAACGTCCACGACCGCTGCGCGTTGCTGCTGTGCGTCAGCTCGCCATTCAGGATGTAGGTGCCGGTCCCTGCGGTCAGTGTGCCGCCGGTCGCTTTGAGATCGACGCCGCCGGTGGTCCCCCCCGGCCCGCCGGTCGCCGAAATGGTGTAGGAGTTGCTGCTGCCCGGAGCCACGTACTGCGATCCCGAGATGCCAACGGTCACGGCGCGGTTCTGGTTCGGGATCGAGCTATGGCACGAGCAGCCGGTCGCGCTCTGAGTGACACCCGACACGCCATTACTGTGAGCGAAGACCACGGCCGACCAGAGCAGGAGTGCCGCCGTCGCGAGCGCACCCGTGTGCCGAACCGCTGTGTGGGAACCCGGCATGATCCGACTCTCCCTTGGGACGACGGTTTGCCGTGGACCGGCGGCCGCGCTGTCGAGCGTCCACGGGAGCGGCCGGCCGCGCGTCAAGCATGGTCCGGGCCGCTAGGGTCTGTAGCGGCGGGAGGTCGGGCGGACCGGCCGGAAGTCGTTGGGGCCGCATTTGCCCGGGCAGGCTCGATCGCCACGCGCGACCGCCGGCCGCCTCTGCCGGTCACCCCGGGAGCACTGACATCGTGGCAGGTGCGGCAGCCCGATGGCACACCGAGGCGAGGCGAAGCGAAGGCGTCGTTGCCTTACGGCCCCTGGGGTGTGGAGTGGCTCGGGTGCAGACGGTGCGCGATGCGGCGCGTCATCGAGACCAGCGGCGCGAACTCGGGCCGGTCGGCGGTCCACTGCGCGGTCCAGGCGCTCATGCCCGCGTCGTCGTAGTCGAAGAGGCGGGCGCGCCACAGGAACGGGCACGCCGCCTCGGTCGCCGCGAGATCGTCGGCGACGAAGCCCTCGGTGTTGGCTTCGCGCACCAGCATGCGCGGCCCGATCCACATGCGGCGCGCCGACTCCGCGGGCGAAAGCCCGTACCACGCCAGCACGCCGAGATACTGGGCGCGCTCCTGCCCGGGCGGCGGGATCAGATCCTT
>Ga0306920_100000700_pt1 | contig 39880 bp, 36 predicted proteins | sample flu12Cox44000170_FD_204666 | JGI IMG/M metagenome (GOLD analysis project Ga0306920, IMG submission 204666) | Lab enrichment of tropical soil microbial communities from Luquillo Experimental Forest, Puerto Rico - flux4day.12C.oxic.44.000.170 (v2)... | ecosystem: Environmental > Terrestrial >... | reverse complement strand
AACGGGCCACGAAGCGTGGCGCTTCTACGTCGTACCCTCGCCCGGAGAATCGGGATCGGAGACCTGGCCCAAGAACAACAATGCGTGGAAGCATGGTGGCGGGGCGGTTTGGTTAGTCGGAGCGTCGGATCCGGAACTGGGGGTTGTGTTCTACGCCACCGGAAATGCCGTGCCTCAATATGGCGGCGAAAACCGGCCCGGCGATAACCTATACACGGACTGCCTGGTCGCTCTCGACGCCAAGACGGGCAAGCTTCGGTGGCATTACCAGATAGTTCATCACGACATCTGGGAAGCCGATATCGCCGAAGCGCCGCTGCTCTTCGATTGGCAAGCGAACGGGCAAACCAGCAAAGCCATCGCGGCGATGCGTACGGATGGCTATCTCTTCATGTTCGATCGCGTGACTGGAAGGCCGCTGGGGAAGATTGAAGAGCGACGTGTGCAGCAGGATGCACTCCAGAAAACTGCGTCGACACAACCTTATCCGGTGGGTGCCGATCATGTCCTGCCGGATTGCGATTACTGGAAAACGCAATCACTGCCAAAGGGCTTTGAATTGGGCTGCTTCTTTACGCCGGCCGCAGCAGAGAAACCGGATATTCTCGGTCCGGTTTACGGCATGCGTGCAACGCCCATGGCATTCGATCCGCAGACACAATTTTTCTACGTGACCGGCAATGCCGCACTGCAGTGGTTCCGGCGCGCGGATGATCCAGACTTTTTCACCCTGAGCTTCAGCCAGCGCGTGCCGGGCCTAAGCAAGCTCGGTTACGGTGTCCTTGCCGCAATCGACAGTCGGACCGACAAGATCGCCTGGAAAAGAGAATTCCGTGGTGCAGGGCGGCCGAGCGGCGCGCTGGCGACCGCGGGAGGTCTCGTCTTCCACATGCCCGGCGACGGGACCATGCAGGCATACGACGCCACCAATGGATCGCTCGTCTGGCAATTCCAAACGGGTGCTGCCGGCGGCAGCCCGCCGTTCACGTTTGAAAGCGGCGGGGAGCAATACGTAGCGACGGTCGTGGGCGGCAACCTGTGGGCTTTCAAATTAGGTGGAACGCTGCCAGAGCGCCCTGCTCCGCCGACTTCGCCCGAAGAGGACTTCGGCGGACCCATCGTCGACACGTCAACAATCGAGACCACGGCGCTTTCGCGAGACATGGGCCTGACCGGTTCGCATTATCTCGGCGATGAGTACGAGTTCAATCCGTATCGAGCGCGAGTGAAGGTCGGCACAGCCGTCCGCTGGAGGAACAACGGCGTGGTGGAGCACACGATTGTTGCGGTTGACGGCTCGTGGACGACTGGTGTCTTGCACCCTCTCGATATCGGTATCGTGAAGTTCGACAAACCCGGCACGTACGCCTACATCTGCAAAGATCACCCATGGGTCTACGGCCAGATCATCGTCGAAGCGGCTCCTGCAAAGGAAGAACAGCAGAGCAAACTGTCGGGCAAAGCAGAACCGTAGGCGAGCGCCGCGGCCAGATCCAGTCGCGCAGGGTCTCGCCTCGTTTGTATCTAGCCCAATGCGCGGCTTCTCAAGCCGAAGCTGCCGATCGTTATTGCCAGCAACAGCCAACACAGGGCGATGTACAGGAAAACGCTGGTGTAGCCATAATGGTTGAACAATAAAGCGACCAGCAGGGGGCCGAACACATTTGCCAGCCGGCCGGCCCCGTATGCCAGTCCCATCCCGGAATTGCGGATCTCCGTTGAAAAGGATTCCGCTGTGTACGTGTAGAGCAGCGGCGACATGGTGTGCAGGAGCAGTTCGACCAAAAAGCCGAAGATGATGATCATGCTAAGGCGGAATGTGAGTCCATAGAGCAAGCCGCACGCGGCAATTAGCAATGCGACGGTCATGATCAGCCACTTGCGATCCCAACGGTCGGCAACCAGGGCGGCGAGGAGCGCTCCAGGCGCCGTGGCCAACGACATTGCCGAAGACCAGGCGAGCGAATACACGACCGAGAATCCGTGAGCGACGAGAAGCGTCGGGACCCAAGACGTGAAACCGTAAAAGCCGAGGGTCATCGAGATCCAGGCAAAGACCAACAGGAGCGTACGGGGGAGATGAGCGGGTAGGAGAAGTTCGTAATACCTGCCCCGGCGCGGCTCTTGCGAACGAGACTCCACAAGGGGCGGCACTTCGCCGACTTTTGCAGGCACCGTAGCTTCGATGCGCCCAACGACCTCGTCCGCCTCAGCAAAGCGCGCTTGATTCTCATACCATCGTGGCGACTCCTCCAAAAGCTTTGAAAAAAGCGGGAAAATGATGCCAAGCGAGCCCCACACGAACACGAGGCGCCATCCCCAGGAAGCCACCGGCACGCAGAATCGGGCCACGAAGGCAGTCACGGGGACACCGATGAGTCCGATCGCCATGATCCAGCCCTGATAGGTGCCGCGAAGTCTGGCTGGATAGATCTCGCTGATGTATGTAATGCCCACGACCGTCATCGCCGAAATCCCCACACCGGTCAGCATCCGCGTCACAAACAACCCGACCGGCTCCCATACGAACGCGTTCAGCAGCGAAAAACCGGCGTACCAGAGAGTGGTCAGGATGAGCGCCTTCTTTCTACCAATCCGGTCAGAAAGCCAACCGCCGGCTGTGGATCCGACGAACATTCCAACAAAGGTGGCGGAGACGAGGACGGCCACCGTCGAAATAGAGAGGTTCCAGGCTTTCATGATGGCTGGCGCTGCGAAGGAGAACGTATTGATGTCGCCCATGTCAAAGAAGAACACCAGTCCCAGCAGCCAGGTTAGCCGGCGATGAAACGCGGTGATTGGCAGGCGGTTGAGACGTGCGGCAGCAGAGGTTCGAATAACTTGCGTGGACTGCATGACCTCACCCTCGGCGGTCTGCCAATGCGCGCTTGGTTCGCCCTTGGCAGCTCCACTGCCCATTACGGTTTACACAGGGCACTCGGAAACCGTCAAACTGCGAACCGCTTTGACCTGTCCAGATTCCCCATGCCGTGTTTGAGATTCTTCTCGGCCGAAGCGCTCAGTACTCCGTCGGCGAGGGTATCAAACTTTGGCTCGACTTCCTCATCGGTCAGCCGAGTATGCCGGTCCCCCTTTTGGATAATCGAGCTGGCGTGTGAACAGGCACCCGTCCGCCGTTTTGATCTCGACGGGGCTTGTTTACGTCCGGAGGGAGAGCAATTCACCAGCCATGCCTTCGGTGACGACGGGAAAACGCTCTATATCGTTGGTGGCAGGGATGTATATCGCATCCGCGTGAAAGTCGCCGGTCGGATGTGGCGATGATCTAGCGATAAAGCTCTGACGCACCGCTGCCGATGATGCTCGGCGAAGCCTGCGCGCCTGGTCAGGAGCTCTGCTGACTTGAGCAATCGAGATGTCTTTGTCCACCAAGTTCAAGAACAAGCTTCTGGAGAGTCAGGTTCTGAGCGTTTCACACGGCCTCAAGTTCGGCTTCGGCCTCAAGGTTTTCTCGATCGCGTGACACCGTGGCCACCGCGAGGCGCTGTCCGTTGCCAAAAAAGGTCACGGATGCGTCGTGGGCTTCAAGCGAACCCTGAACTTTAGCGGCATCCCAGCGCTCCGCATGACCTACGTATCGAATGGTCACGTCGTAGTGCTGACTCCAGAAGAAAGGCACAGCATCGAAGCGCTGGCGGGCTCCTAACATGTTTTTCGCTGCCGTTTGCCCCTGACGCTCGGCGACGACCCAGTGCTCGACGCGAATCTTCCCGCCCGTGTGCGGGTCGGGCCAGCGCGCGACATCGCCGGCAGCGTAGATCCCGCTCGCGCTTGTTTCCAGCAACTCGTTCACCGCTATACCACGATCAATCGTCAGGCCGGAGCGTTCAGCAATCGAGGTCCCCGGCCTCACGCCCGCGCCGATTACGACGAAGTCAGCGTCAAGCGTAGCACCGCTGCTGAGCGTCACCTTTGGCCCCCTGATAGAGGCGACGGTTTGGCCGAGATGAAAACGAACGCCGCGGGCCTCATGGATGGACTGGACAAATTTCCCGAGTTCTGCCCCCATGACGCGTTCCAGTGGCTGTTGTTCAGGCGCGACTACATCGACGGCGACGTTGCGCTTGCGAAGGGATGCCGCGACTTCGAGTCCGATAAAGCTGGCCCCGACGACGACGGAGCGTCGGGCGGATTGCGCGCGCTCGATGATCGCCCGGCTGTCCGCCAGCGTCCGCAGATAAAACGCTTCAGTTGTATCGATCCCCGGGATCGGCAGGCGCACTGGCTCTGCGCCCGTGGCAATCAGCAGTGCACCGAATTGACGCCGGGATCCGTCCTCAAGAAGAACCGTTTTCGTCGAGCGGTCGATCGACATCGCACGCGCGCCGAGGACAAGTTCGATGCGCCGCTCGGCGTAAAGGTCCGCAGGCCAGAGTGGGATCCAATCTTCCTGCGCTTCGCCTGCCAAGTAGTCCTTGGAAAGGTTCGGGCGGTCGACGGGGGGATCTGTGTCCGCGCTGATCATGGTGATTGGTCCCGCGTAGGCTTCCCGTCTTAACATATCGGCCGCAGCGAGACCCGCGGCTCCCCCGCCAACAATCACCACCGATGATGGATGAGACGCCGAATGCCTCGTTTGGGCGGTTGTCTTTGCTCCGAGCTTATCGCGTACGAATACGGCATTGCCTTGGCGTTCCACGCGCCAGCAGGCGATTGGATTGAGAGCCGGTGCGCGTAGTGCGTCACCACTTGCTAAGTCGAAGCATGCGTGATGCAGCGGGCAACGAATCGTGCCACCAACAACAAGTCCTTCGGCTAAGAGCCCTCCGTAGTGGGTGCAGTGCGCACCAACGGCGAAGAATTGTTCGCCCGCGCGTACCAGAACAACTTCGTCGTCACCCACTTGTCCTGCCAGGATGCCGCCGTTTGCCAGCGAGTCAACCGGTACTCCCGCGGTCAGATCGGTGCTCATGTATGTATCTCCTACTGCAATGGTTAGAGCTTCACCTCAGCGAGATGGTGCCCGCTGTCTACCTGCGTTTGTCGCCGAAATTCACACGGGAATAGACGCTCCATGGATGGCCTGGGCGCGGTCGCTGCACAAAAACAAAATGATGCGCGCAATGTCTTGTGCTTTTGTCCACGTCGTGTAATCGGCGTTCGGCATGGCCTTGCGGTTCGCTTCCGTGTCGATAATGCGTGGCAGAATTGAGTTCACCCGCACACCCGTGCCTTTCAGATCGGCAGCAAGCGAGTCGACCAGCGCTACTGCCGCAGATTTCGAGGCGACGTATGCCGAAGCAGCAGCGGCATGATCAATCGCTGCTGTTGAGGCCACATTCACAATCGCACCGCGTTCGAGCCTTAGCATTATGGGAACGACCGCCCGCAACAATACATACACGGAAATCAGGTTGAGAGCTAACATCTGCTCCAGGGTCTTCCCGTCCGTTTCCCAGAGCTTTTTGCCGGCTGCATAACCGCCTACGCAATTGGTCATGGCGTCTAGATTTCCGTGCTTCGAAATAACACTTTCTACGAGACGGTTGACCGCAGACTGATCTGTGACGTCCACGACCTGGCCTTCAAGTCGCGACGCTTGGGCACCGGCCGCATGACGCAATTGGTCAAATTCCGCTTGTCTCCGATATGTAACGACGACCGTGCCGCCTTGCTCCAGAAATGCCAGGGCCACCGCGCTGCCCAACGCGCCTGTGCCGCCGGCCACCAGCGCCAATTTTCCAGCCAATTGATCATTCATGTTCCGATCCTTCTGCCTTACAGCTAGCCACTCGTGTGCTTCTGGGCAGCAGCGAAAGTGCTAAAGGCCTGCATGGGTGTGGAGCATCACCGCCTTTTCAAGCAACCCTCTAAGCAGCTAGTTTCTTAATGACCTTCTCAGCTAACCAGGTTTTTGCTGCCTCTACATCATCATCGCCCAGTTCATGACCGCCACGATGATAGAACATCGAAACGTCCGCTCCACCGCTCTCGAGGATCTGGGCCAGTTGCTCGGTCTCCTCTCGCGGGACCATAGGGTCTCGGGACCCGGCGGCGAGGAACACCGGAACCTCGCCGAAATTTCGGGCAGGATCTGGCGTAAACGGAACCATCGCTCGGAGGAGTACGGCTGCGGCCAAATGACGGGGGTGGAGTAAAATCAGACTCGCTGCGATGTTCGCGCCATTCGAGTAACCTACAGCGACCAAGCGCCGCTCGCTGAACCCGTAATGTTCAGCGGCCGCATCAATGAATTCGGCTAACTCGTTCGTACGCGCCTTCAAATCGTCCACGTCAAACACGCCCTCTCGAAATCTGCGGAAGAAACGCGGCATTCCATTCTCCAGCACGTTGCCACGAACGCTCAAAAGAGCCGAGCCGGGCCACAGTTCTCGCCCCAAGGGCAAAAGGTCGCGCTCATCGCCGCCTGTACCATGCAGCAATAGGAGTGTCACAAAATTAGTTTTTGGCTGCTCTGCAGGCACAAAGACGTGAACCAAACGAAGGTCCTCAGGCGGCTTCATCGGCTTGTCCTGTGCCAATTTTGGGCAGCTCGATTTGCGGTAACAACTGTTCTAGTTCGGGACGAGTTTTCTCAAGCCAGGGCGGCAGTTTCAATGACGTGCCAAGGCGATCCACCGTCTCGTCGGTCGCGAAGCCCGGTGGATCGGTAGCGATCTCAAACAAAACACCACCGGGTTCGCGGAAATAAATGGAGTGGAAATACTGGCGGTCGATAATGGGCGTTACATCGTATTGAAGCCTTACGAGCTTATTCCGCCATAGCGCTTGGTCCTCATCAGTGGCCGTTCTCCATGCCACGTGATGAACAGTTCCCACGGCAATCCTTCCGGGGCGTCCTTCCGGAGCGCAGACCACGTCGACGATGTTGCTGGGGGCGCCGTTTTGAACGGCATAGCGGAATCGGTGTCCCGCCTTACCAATCTGTTGGAAGCCAAGCGTATCGGTCAGCAAGGACGCCGTGCGCTCGTATCCGTTTTCAGAGAGTGTGACGTGGTGGAAGCCCCGAACGGCATGTTCGGCCGGCACAGGGCCTCGCTCCCAAACTCGGTCTGGTTCCGCATGGGAGGTAACCAGTTCAAGCTGCAGACCGTCCGGATCTCTGAGGAACAGCAGGTCCTCTCCGAAGTCCGACCTTGCATCGTCGAATTCAATTCCGCGTTTGCGGAGACGCTCTCGCCAATAGGGCAAGGATTTTTCGGGCACGGCAAAGGACGTAACCGTCAATTGCCCCGTGCCGATCCGTCCCCGCAGTGCATCCGGCCAAGGGAAAAACGTCATAATCGTCCCGGGATGTCCCAGGCCATCTCCGTAGTACAGGTGATAAGTAGTCGGATCATCGAAATTTACGGTTAGCTTCACTAAGCGGAGGCCCAGGACACCGGCATAGAAGTTGATATTTATTTGCGGTTCGCTGGCAATTGCCGTCACGTGATGCAGTCCTTCAATATTGCTCACCGCTCGCCTCCCTCTGAAGAAAGTAAGGCCGCGACAGACAGGTCAAAGCCGAAGCGTAGAAACTTCACATGGCCGCGAGTGGAACCCGGACGCAGTGGGTCCTTGAGCGGTTCCGTTTGCGCTGGCGGTGCCCCTACCCGACGATGGTTCACTTGCAGCAAAACCTGCCTGACCTGCCGTGTGTCTTCGCTTTTGTGCAGTATCTGTGGTGGAAGCCGCGCACCAACAATGTTGAGGCAACGTTCCATGGTTAAAAGTTCGGCGGTCTTCCTGGCTCTTCGCCCGAGGCGTCGAACTGTGGAGCAACTCTTCGAACAGCTTGGAAAGATTCATTGGCTCGCCCTGCCGACCGAGCCAAAAAGCCCCGACACGGCCCCGGGGTGGAAGGTTAGGTCGGCTCGCAAGTTATCATCCGCCCTGTGCAGGCCATCCAGCAGAAGCCCGAGTTCTTCTCCCACAATTCTAACTTGCTCAAGCTGAGCGCTGAGGGAATTATACCCCTCGGGGCGCGCTGATCTGTCCCATGAGGCCATACGGCTGGCGCGGTTTTTTGGCGGTCGACGGTGAAGGCACTGCTGCACACTCACTTGTTGCTTTGGGCAACGAGTGAACCGAAACGAATTCAAGAAAGCTGCGCGTGCTTTGATCGAAGACCCTGAAAAACGAGGTTTTTTTTCAGCGCCGCCAGTCTGTGGGAGATTGCGTTAAAAGGCGGTCTCGGACGGCAAGATTTCCGGGTAGATCCGCGTGTAGTTCAATTCGGCGGGCGCTGCCGGACAATGGTTACGGCGAGTTGCCGATCACCAGCGAACACGTCATCCAGGTTGACCAGCTTCCAGCTAAACACAGGGACCCGCTCAACCGAGCATTGGTCGCCCAAGCAATCGTGGAGGGAATCACGCTACTCACCAACGATCAGAAACTGGCCGGTTACGCCGGCCCCATCCGCAAAATATGAGGCCGAACGCGGGCGATGTTTCCCCAGGCAGGAATCCAGGTATCGGCACTACTCAGACGGGATTTGGGCGATCTTGCGCGCCTAGCGCGATTGGTAGGATGGTTCGCCGTTCATCCCCGAAGAGCGTCCCGGCCGCATTAGTTAAATATTGCTCGTCGCTGAGTATCTCCACCAATTCGTCGGGGAATGCGGCGATTTCGCTCTGCAGGTACGCGGCTAGTTCGCGATAAATCTCGCGGCGCGCGTAGGACGCGAGTTCGTTGCGGCGCCGCAGCGCATCTTGAATGAGTGCCGCCAATTCGGGCGTCGCCATTCTGCGCAGACGCATGGCGATCGCCGGATATTGCGTGAAAGAGTTGTACTTCTGGCGGGTCGAGGCTTGATCGGCCGGCGCCGCCAGGGGCGTTTCGCGAATCACTAGTGTGCCAGCTACGCGATCGCCAAACCGCTGCATGATCGGGCTCGTGAGAACGGAAATTCCTCCGACCAGATAAGCCAACGGCAGCGCATCCACCACGCGCATCAGGTTGCGCACCCAAGCCTGTTCGATCCGGAGCGGAAGCCCGCAGTCGTCAATCACCCGCAAATGGAACAGGCGTTTTCCGAGTGTTTGTCCATTCCAAAAACCCTCCAGTAATGCGCCATAGGCGAAGCCGATCGCGAATTCCGCGAGGGTGGCGGTCATAACTCCAAACCCCGGCGCCTTAGCGAAAATCCAGTAAAGCAGGTAACCCAGTCCGTTCACGGCGGCCAATACGATGGCTGTGTCGAGCAGCATGGCGTAAAGCCGGGGCGCGGGGCCAGCCAGTGGCAGCCGAAAAAGGACACCTTCGGGTGTAGCAACGGCCAGTTCGGCCGTGGTGGGATCTTGCCGCGAAGTCTTCATGGGCCCTCCGCCAAAACGCCGACGCCTGTTCTGGCGCCTGTTTCTCTTCGCCCGGTGAACAGGAAGTAGATCGCGAGAAGGACCAACTCCGCCGCGCCAATCGCAACTTTGAATCCGTAGGGCAGAACCGGCGCATGACGCTGCGAGAAAAACGCCTCCATCAGGCCGGCCCAGACGAGCATCAGCGCCAGTCCACAGATCAACAAGAGCCATTCGCGGATTGATTGGCGCATGTTGCGATCCTCGCGCCGGCGAAGCAGCAAGCGGGCCAGATAGAATCCGGCCTGTCCCGCAATGAGTATGGAGGGAATCTCGAACGCGCCGTGAGGCAAGAGCCAGGCCGTCAGAAACAGTCCAAAGCCCTGCTGCGTGTACCGAACGGCCACCGCACCAAGCAGAAGGCCGTTCTCAAAGAGTAGCAACGCCGTCCCGATGCCGAAGGTCACGCCCAAGCCCGCCGCCAGCAGCGAGACCTCGATATTGTGGGTGATGAGTTGCGCCGAGAAGGCCGCCTCGATTTGCGCGGAGTTCAGATGCCTGTTCTGAGTGTTCTCTTCTTGATGGACGCGCAGGCCCGGATTGCGCAGATAATCGGCGGGTAGCAGTACGTCGACCGAGGCGGGATCGAAGCGCACCGCCAATCCTCCCAGGGCGGAGCCAAGGAGCGTGACCAAAAGCGCCAGCGCAAAATATCGCGATTGCCGCCGGAACGCTTCCGGAAAGGCCGTAAGAATGCGGACCCAGCGACAAGGCTGCCAGAGTTCGGAGCGGGTCGGCCGAGCGTAGTAAAGCTCGGCATAAGCGCGCGCCACCAGGCGCTCGAGATACTGGCGTAGCTCCGGCGCCAGCGCGCCGTGCGTGACGCGGTTCAAATCCACCGCGGTTTGGGCGTAGAGCTCCTGTAGCAGCTCGCTTTCCGTGGGCTTCAACAGGCGATCGGGCCGGCTTTCGAGGTCGGCCAGCAGCGACTCGAGCCTGCTCCAGCGCGGCCGCTCCTGGAGCTGAAAGCGTTCAAGATCGAGAATCACACTCGCTGCTCCCGCTTGCTTTCGAGATAGCCTTCCAGTGCTGTTCGAAGAAAATTCTCCGGCGGGACAAAGCACAGCTCGACGCCCCGCTGGCGCAGTCGTTGTGCCAATGCTCCGAGGCGCTGGTTTTCTTTTTCCCCCGCTAGCGCGGCGTAGACGTGCTGGTCTGTGCGAGGCTCCTCGAGGAGCGAAAAAGCGGGCCGCGCTCGGGCCGGCAGAACGCTCGTCATCAAAACAACGTGTGAGGAGCGCAACAGCGCGATGCCGCGAGACATCGAATCGGAAATGGAGCGCTCGGTCAAATCCGCTAAAAGTAGGAGGTAAGCGCGCCGCCTGAGCCTCACGCGGATTTTGCTGAAGAGCGTCTCGTAATCGGCGGTGGTGGGCAGAGGCTCAACATTCAGCAGGCGATCGCGAAACTGGTGAAAGTGGAACTGGCCGCTTCCGGCTCGCAACCAGGATTTTGGTTCCTCGGCGTAAGTCACCAGCCCAAATTCGTCGCCGAGCTCGAGCGCAACGGTCGCGCCCACGAGGGCCGCCTCCACAGCAAGATCCAGCAGGCGCCGGGGGGCGCGTTCCTGCAAGGTGCCGGTTTGCCTTTCTGATGCAGATGCCGAATCGAGAGGCTGCGCGGACGCCCGCGATTGGTCTAGCAGGAAGTATACTTCCTGCTTCTGCTCCCACTGGAACAGACGCGTAACCGGAGTGCCCCGCCTCGCCGTGGACTTCCAGGCGATTTCGGCGTAGTTGTCGCCGGGCTGATACTCGCGCAAGCGCTCGAAATCGCGGCCGTGGCCGGTCCAAGCCGTTTCGCGCGAAGCCACCAGCGCGCGGTAAACGGGACTGCGCAGCATTGCGCGGCGGCCCAGCCGCAAATCCGCGTCGATCCTGAGCGGCGCAGGTGAGTCAAACCACTGACGCAAGCGCCAAATCCCGAAGCGCGACCACCGCTCGATTCCAGCACGCGGCCCCGGCCACAAGCCGCGCCGAAGCAGGGCCATCTCCGGATTCCAGGGCCAGAGCTGTACATGCTCAGTCGTTCCCGCGGCCGATGCCCCTTCAGGTGCTTCGGGTCGCACAAGCCTCAGACGCTCGGGATCGCCGTTGACGCGCATGGCTGCTTCGCTCTCTCGCGTGGAGGGCATAACGGCGACTCGGACTTCTCGGCGTATTCCGCGACGCGGGCCGGAACCGGCGAGCGCAAGCGGAATAAGGATTGTTTGCCCCTCGTGCCCTCGAAGTCCTCCTTTTTCCGGCGGCAGCAGGACGGGCACTAACTCGCTGCGCGCGAACCAGAGCGCGAACGCATCGTAACAGGCGATCACGACCAGGCTGCCCGCAGTGAGCTCGAGCAACAGCCACCCGTGCGAAAGCCATGGCGCACTGCAGGCCACTACGCCCAGCAATCCGAGCAACCACGGGAGCGCGCTCGTGGGATTCAGTAACGTGGCCGACAGCTGAAAGGCAACCGGCTGTGCAGGTTTGTCACGCGATTGCAGCGTGCGGCGGCTTGTCTCCGTCGATTTGACCGCTGCCAAGACAAGCGGTGTCCTTCGTGCTCTCGGACGGGCTGACTTGTCAGTCGAAACTGTCATAGTCTCTCGCCTGTGTTTTACGGTATCGCCTTCGGTGCCCATAGCTAGCGCGGCACTTCGACGGCCTCCAAAACGGCATCGATCACTTCTCGAAGCTCGACACCCTCCATCTCGAACTCCGGCCGCAACAGCATGCGATGCTCCAGCACGGGAGCAGCCAGCGTTTTTATGTCCTCAGGCACCACGAAATCGCGCTCCTCGAGAAGCGCGAGAGCCCTTGCAGCAGAGAGCAGCGCGAGCGTCGCCCGCGGTCCGGCGCCAATCCAAACTGCCGCGTGTTGCCGGGTCTGCCGCACCAAATTGACGATGTAGCTGCTCACGGATTCACTGACGCGCACACGCGCAGCTGCCTGGCGCAACTGTTCGAGCTCGCCCGGCTGCAAAACTGGCGCACGCAGCTCCTCCGCCAGCCGGCGCTCGGGCGCCTCGCCCCGGGCGACCAGTCGCGCCAGTTCGTTTTCTTCTTCCGGCGCGGGATAGCCCATGCGGATTTTCGCGAGAAAGCGGTCCTTTTGCGCCTCGGGAAGCGGATAGGTCCCTTGGTGCTCGATCGGGTTCTGTGTTGCAAAGACGACAAACACGGGCGGCAGAGCGCAAGTCGTGCGATCGATTGTTACCTGACGCTCTTGCATGGCTTCTAGCAGAGCTGACTGCGTTTTGGCTGGCGCCCGGTTGATTTCATCCGCAAGCAAGAAATTCGTGAAAACCGGCCCGCGCACAAGGCGAAATTCCTGCGTCTTCAAGTCGAAGACGCTCGTCCCCGTAATGTCGGCCGGCATCAAGTCCGGCGTGAACTGAATGCGCTGGAATTCGCCCCCTACCGAGCGCGCCAGTGTTCTTACCAGCAGCGTTTTCCCGACTCCGGGGACGCCTTCGATCAACGCGTGCCCTCCTGCGAGCAGCGTGACCAGGGCGAGATCAATGGCCTCGTTCTGGCCGACGATGACCCGGCACAGCGCTTCCCTGACGCGCCGCGCGCCGCTGGCCAGCGTCCGGAGCTCCGACGCTCCTTGCATTTCGGCGCTCGCGGACTGCATTTCAAAGCCTGGTAGGGATCCCTCGTTCATGCGATTTGTGCCTCCTCAGGAGTTGTCTTCAACGAAGCGGGAACTTGATCGGGCCGATCGCCGCCCGGATGGACGAGGCGAGCCAGGCCCTTTGCGGCTGCCCGGCGTTCGGCAATCAGCTCGGCCAGATTCTTGTAACCCACCAAAGGCGGCTGACTCAGTGCCGCGCGCAGCCGAGGTCCCCAATGGGGGTCAGCGGAAATGGCTTTCGCATCCTGCGGCGAGCGGCGGCGGAACTGATCCCAGCATTCCGCCACGACCTGCTCTCTCGAAATACTCCGCTCGAGGAGACGTTGCCTAGCGACGCCAGCGGCTTCGCCGTGGCGGACGATGTCGGCGCTCCAGTCGCGCGCTGGGCGCCGCACCAAATCGCCGCTCATACTCCAGAGCAGAGCCAGCAAGGCCGCCCAGAAGAGGATCAGTGCCGCTTCGAGCCGATATCGCTGCACGAGCCAAAGCACGCCCTGCTCCTGATGCAGTCCGTGCAAGGTTTCATCCACCCAAATCACCGGTCGTCCGCCCGAGAGAAAATCCAGCAGCACCGGATTGGGACGGACCTTGATGGCTTCGTTCAGCAGGAAAGATTGCTGACTTGCGACCACCAGTTCGCCGCTGACGACTCGGCGCGTAGCCATATACACGTGCGCAGACGAATGATCTGCTGCACCGGGATCCCCCGGGCGCGTATACAGGGGGGTCCAGTGCGCGTCTGTTTCGAGCCAGGGCGTATCGGCAAACAGATACATGGGTTCGCTTCCTGCCGGCATCTCGCGGGAATCGGGGACGCCCCAAGTGGGGGCGCTCCCCTGTGGAGTTTCGTGCCACCGGTTCTCGACCTGCCAGCCCTGCGACTCAGATTTCAGTGCCCAGCTGGGAGCGATGAGGACCACGCGTCCACCACGCGCGAGAAAACCTTCGATGCGCCCGCGGAGCTTCTCTCCGACCCGCCTGTTTCCAGCGTTCCATTCCCAATCGCCGTAGGGGTAGCCGCCGATGAAGAATGCCGTGGTTCGCGAAGCAGTCTGATCAGCGAGAGAGTCCTCATCCGGGCTGCGTTCGACTTGATATCCGGCCCGCGAGTAGGAATCGAATAGCAGACTGGTGCCGTAGGGGTCCTGGCGCAGGCTGGATCCCATATCGCTCGTGTTCGATTGGTTTTGGCGCGCCATCGCAAGCAACAGTGCGAATACAGCGGCGAAAATCACAGCGGCCAGGAGCGGACCCCGCCAATTGAGCGGCGTGCCTCCGCCCGAGCGATTATCCAACATGGTTGAGCAGCTCCCGCTGATCTCGGCAGTAAGCGGCGACCAGGGCCGGCGTCAGCGCATAAAGGCCGTACCAAACGCAATCGAATTGGCGCAGGCTGCCGCGCAGCTTCTCGGGAATTTCCGCCCGAGCCTCGACTGCGGTCTGGGGACGCCGCCGCCACCGGCGCGTAAACTCATCGAGATATTCGCGATTGGTGCGATCCCGGCGAATCGTCAGCCATTCCCGCTGGGCCAGTCCAGCCAGCAGGCCGAGGTACGCCGCGCGGAGGGCCAGCCGTAGTTCACCCTCCCTCTCCAGCCGATTCGCCAGCGCGAACCATTCGTCCTCGGACCGCTCGCTTGCAACCGCCGCGTCAGTCAAATCAGACAGCGGCGCCGTCGCCAGGGGAATGGAAAGCTGGACCGATTCACGCCCACGGCGGAGCCAGACGAGCAATGCACCAGCGATCAGGGTCAGAAGCGCCACCAAAGCCACCCATAATCGAAGGTCTTTCAGACGCCAGCCAGTGCCCTTTTCGTTTCCAAAGCTGAGCCCCTGCGGCCAGAGTTTGCGAAGAAAATTACGGAAATCAGTCCAACCGCGTTCAACTGTCTGCCCGATCTTTTCGAGCAGCTTGTCAAACCACGTAGGGGTTGCCGGGTGCTCGGCGTCGTGCCAGCGATAAATCGCGCGCTGCGACTCCTCGTCAAGGGCCTGGCGTAACTTCTGAATGCGTATTTGCTCGGTCGAGGCCGCCGGAGTTGCCGCGCTCGTTCGATTCGGCAATGCTCGCGCACTGGCAGTTTGAAGCGTGCCCGTCAGAATCGTCGCCAGGAGAACGAAAGAGGCGAACATCTGGCGGCCCTCAGGTCCGGCTGAGCCGATCAGCTCTGCCTTGTCCTTCTGCTCGCGCGGAAGACTCGCCAGCAAGCCGCGCAGGTCGTCGCCTTCCCGTCGCGACCGCAAATGCTGGTACACAATGACGTACGTACATTTGACGATTGGATCGACCGCCAGCCACGCGCCGGCGAACAGCGCAAGCCAGAACGCGGAGCTTTGCAGCAGAGAATAGAAGCCCATTTCCGTCGATAGGAGCGTAGTGATGCCAAAAATCGAGTGCAGAAGCTGGGGGAGAATCACCGCCAGGATGAAGCCGTTCAGCCACACGGCCCCCCAAAGAGGAAAGAGCACTAGGAAAAGAAGCACTCCGCCCCCGAACCATTTGCTCGAGAGTGCCAGGCACCCGGTAAAGGAATGCCGCTCGGCGGCGTCCTCACGCGCCTCGAGGCTTGCGAATTGACATGCGCTGTAGAACCATGACGCCGCAGCTATCGTCGGCAGCGTCGCCACAGCGGCGGCGCTCAGAGTAATCTTCCAGGCGAGCGGTCGTCCCATGGCTGCTGCTCTCGCAATTGCACCCACCGGTTTCGATATCGGCACGCCAAACGCGCGTTCGCGAACGCGCTCGACATAGCTGCCGACCATCCATGCGCGCAGCATATAGGCCAGTCCCAACAGTGCCGCCTCGATCAGCAGCGCACTATCGGATAGCTGAATCTGGCCGTCCGCCACCCAGATGGGAATGGAGCAAAGGGCCAGAGGCGCGGCTCCGGCGTAATAGCGCCAAGCCTCCCCCGGGAAAGTGGAGCGAAACAGCGCGAATCCGCGTTCGAGCGCTTCGAGCGAACTTAGCTGGCTAGGGCGCGAGCGCGCGAGCCCCAACCGCCCGGATTGCGCTGCGGACGGCACAGTTTCACTCACGGCTTTGCTCGCGCGGCTGCTCGGAAGCGGCACTGTCGAATTTCAGACGCAGCTCCGGCGTATTCGCTCGCCAACGCAGTATCACGAAAAAGAGCGCCACGAGACAGGCAAGAGCAGCCAATCCGGCAAGCGTCTGCCGGCATCGGCCGACGAGCGACGGCTCGGGTGCGGGTGGCTGCGCGATTCGGCGCAGGCAAGGCGGGCACGCGAGCTTGCCCTCTTCGTCGGTGACGCATTCACGGCAGAACGTTCCTCCGCAGTGTGGACATCGCGCGGCGGCTTCGCGCAGCGGATGAAACAAGCAGCGCGCATGGCGCAAGGAGGTGGATTTGCCGTAGGCCGCGGGCAGGCTCGGAGCCATCGCCTAGGTGAGGCCCCCAACGGGTGCGTTCGCCTGAGGCCCCGGCGGTGCGATTAGCGGAGCGGGCACGGAAGGTGCGGCTTGCCCGATAGACACCTCGCGGGCCGCGCGAACGGCCGCGTCGATTTTCGCAAGTACTTTGCGCGTGCGCCGCGCTCGTTTCACGAGCGGCAGGTCCACGCTTGCGCCGCTCGTGCGGATACACGAGCCTGCCGTCGGCCCGAGTGCCAGTTCCAGTGCCGCCCAGGCGAGGCCCGCACCGCAGACAATCGCTCCCGCGGTGAAATTCACCCAGTGCCACAGCAACCCGCCGAGCGCCACAAACAGCATCCCGGGAACGGCTGGCCGCCAGAGCCACGTACGCTTGGGCCAAACCACAATGGATTCCAGATCGCGCAAGTAAAAACGCCGGTACTCGACCGCGTACATCACCCGTTTCGCCGCGAGCAGGCAGTCCTCGCTCAGATACCACTTGGTTCCGCCGGTTAGGCTACCAACGCGCGATATTCTGCGGAATCCGCTTGCCAATTAGTGTCTCCCCAGCCGCTGGATGAGAATCGAGCCGGCAATCAGGAGCGGCAGCCACGCCAACCCCAGATACGCAGCCCAGAAACGCCACCCCGAGCGGGGAATCAAATACGAACGCGGCGCTTTCCGATACTTGACGTGCAGAACAATCGCCGCCGGGAGCGCAGCCACAATCACCGGCCATAGCAGAATCCAGCCCCACCCAATCGTCACCGCGATGGAATCATAGAGCACGTCGCGATGCCGCCATTCCGCTTTGCCATCTCCTAGCCCGGTTTCTCCCCGCCCGCGCTCGAAGCACGTGGGGCAAACGTGTTCCGCTCCTAGCTGCAAATCGCACAATGCGCACACAAACCGGCCGCAGCGCTGGCAGCAAGCCTGAAAGGCCTTCTCCGGGTGAAAGAAGCAGGTCGCCTGCTCGGGCAGCGCCGATGACGCATTCGCAGTGTGCCGCGGAACGGGCCAGAAGTGGGTTTGCAATCGCTTCTCACAGTAAGGACAGCGCTGCCATTCCGCCCGCGTCCCAAGCAGCGCCACATCGCCCCCACAGTCAGGACAGGGAACCGTTCCGGGCGGAGCTGGCTGCACCCGTGGAGCGGTTGGCGAGCCCGGTGCTTCCGAGCTACTCGGGATCGTGAAAAGATTGGCGTTCAAGCTCATGCCAGGCCCCGCGTATTGACCACCCGTGTGTCGCAAACGCGATCGTGCAGACCGCGTTTTTGGTCGTCCAAGCCGGCCATAATCGCTGTGGTGAGCAGTAGGATCCAGTTAACGAAGGGAATAGCGGAGATCACCACGTTGTACATGAAATAGCGGCCCAACGAAACGCCCCAGCCCAGACTGTTGCCGTCGGAAAGTACCACCTTAAGCCCGCAGGCCATTTTCCCAAGCGTTGCTCCCCAGTACCGCAGCATCAGGACTTCGTAAAACAGGCTGAAAATGACCATAGCCAGCACGAAGGTTCCGCTGAACATAGTTGCCCTATTCCCTGCTGTTCGCAGTAGGTTTGGGACAACCAGGACAGCGACGATTAGGGGAACGAGAAATACGAAACCATCAACGAAGCGGGCGCCGAATCGAATGCCGACACCCGCGTAACGGAGCGACGAAGCCGCACTCGGGCCGCCCGCCATTACTCGGCTCAGAAACGCGGACTTGCAATTTCCGCACACCCGGTTCCCAGCGATCTGCACCAAATCCGACTGCGCGAATGTCCCTCTGCATTGCGAACACACCACAAGCGCCTGGGCCGGGGCTTGTTGTGTCATCGGCCAGTTCTCCTTCGTCGGAATCGAGTCATGCCGCGCTTCGCGTGTAGATCACCCGCGTGTCACACACTCTGTCGTGCAGGGCCCGCTTCTCGGGATCAAAACCAGCCATGATGTACCCGATGGCCAGGATGATGGCGCTGACGATGTTCATGAAATACCTGCCGATCGATACGCCCCAGCCGAGCGATTCGCCGTCACTGCGAACCACCCTCAGTCCCAGAGCCAATTTCCCAAGCGTTGCTCCTCGATAGCGTAAGAACAACACCTCGTAGGAGAAACCGATCGCATAGGAAGCGAATTGGAAGCCCAGGCGCAATCCGGAAGGCTGCGATTGCATGAGGCGTGGCAGAAACTCCGCACCGAAGCTCCCGAAAAACACGAGGGCGATTGAGGCTTGCACCAGTCCGAGGAGAATCCCATCAATCAGGCGGGCGGCGACGCGGACCCAAAAACCGCCATAATGCCACCGAGAAGTTGCGGATGCGTCCCCCGCCACCACCCGGCTCAAAAACGCCCGCTTGCAACCGCCGCACACCCAGTTCCCGGCGATCTGCACCAAATCCGACTGCCCGAATGTACGTCCGCATTGCGAACACACCAAAACTGCCGGGGCTGTGGCCTGTTGCGTCATTAGGTACGTCTCCTTAGTGCTAAAGTGAGCCTAGCCTAGCGCAAGCGGTTCCCCCCGCCAAGTATCAGGTTGGACCGAGTTTCGCACTCAGCCATCCCCCTCGGGTTCCTCGTTTCGGCTTGACCCAGGTCAGGCGCAGTTCTCGAGTCTTCTATGGCCGAGGTGCGAAGGGTACTAACCCGACCCTTCTAGCTTTTCGGCTGCTGGCTGTGGCATAAAGACGGCGTGGCGCATTCCTTGAAGAGTTCTTGTTGCCCCTTGTGGTACAACGGGCCTGGCGGTTGCCCTTACTAACCCGATGGACATGCTGAAAACGATCATCGCACTGGGTTGTGCGCTAGGGTTCGTGGCGGCGACAGCAGGCGCGCAAACCTCGCCAGCGGTGGGGCCGAAGCCGCCGGAAGCCAACCAGCAACTCGCTCACGATATTTTCAAAGACATCGTCGAAATCCGCTCCGTGCATTCCGTTGGTACTAAAGAGGTTGCCGAGGCGCTGGCCGCGCGCTTCAGGGCAGCCGGGTTCACCGATTCTGAAATGCACATCGTTTCAGAGGAGCAGTGGCCCAACCAAGTCAATCTGGTCGTGCGGCTGAAAGGGAAGGGCAAGGGCAAACCCGTCATGTGGATCTGCCACATGGATGTGGTGGATGCGCGGTCGCAGGACTGGTCTCTGCCGCCATTCCAATTCACCGAAAAGGATGGCTATTTCTACGGCCGCGGCACGTTGGACATGAAGGATGAAGATGCAGCGGTGGCCGCCTCGCTGATCCGGTTGAAGGCTGAAGGATTCCTGCCCGACCGCGACATTATCGTGGCCTTCACAGCGGATGAAGAAGTGGGGCTGGAGCAGGACGGTGCGGACTATCTTCTGAAACACGACCACGATCTTGTGGACGCAGGGCTGGTGATGAATCCGGATGGAGGTTCGGGCGAATTTGTGAATGGCAAGCGCCTCGATTTTAGTATCGAGACGGTCCAGAAAGCTTATGTGACGTTCCAATGGGAAACCACAAACAAGGGCGGCCATTCCTCGGAACCGCGTCCCGACAACGCGATCTATCAACTGGTGAATGGTCTGACGAGGCTTTCGCGATACCAATTCCCGTACCAGACAAATACGACGACGCGTGCGTATTTTGCGGGCATCGCGCAAATGGCCAGCGGGCAGAAAAGGGCGGATTTGCTGGCGCTTTCGAAGGAGCCGCTGGATGAGGCGGCGGCCGCGCGAGTAGCGCAGGATACGGCGATGAACGCCATCCTACATACGACCTGCGTGGCCACGATGCTGACGGCGGGCGTACAGGAAAATGCGTTGCCCTCGAGCGCAGAAGCGACAATCCAATGCCGTGTATTCCCCGGCGAAACGGAAGAACAAACGTTATCGACGCTGCAAAAGGTGGCTGGCGATCCCGGCATCAAGGTCTCGCTAACCGCCCCGGTGCAGGCCTCGCCCGAAACCGTACCCGATCCCAAGGTGATGGCGTCCATCGCAAAGGTGGTGCATTCCATGTGGCCCGGCGTGCCGCTGCTTACGAAAATGGATGCGGGCGCGAGTGACAGCATCTTTACGCGCGCGGCGGGAATTCCGAGCTATGGATTAGGCGGTGGCTGGAACGACCTGAGCGATCTCAGAATGCATGGCCGTGACGAGCGCGATGAAGTCAACAATTTCTACTCGACTGTGGAATTCACCTATCGTTTGATGAAGGAGTTGGGCACCGCGCCGGATCTTTAGACCTTCCTGTACCCGCCGCCAGCGTATCAGGCGATATTTCCGTTCGCATCGTAGAAGGTTTGAAGTGGTCTCCCAAGATCTCGGTAAGCAGAAGAGTGCAGGTTTGAACGCAGTTGTCACGTCAGATGCTACAAAGCATGAATCAGCGAACAAACGCTTCCAAGAGGTTTCCTCAACTCCGAGCGGCCAACATCGCATCGCGGCTGGCAACCCGCCTCGAGCTTTTTTGACCAGGCCCACGCGATGATCCGCGATGAACAGATTCAGCCCACGAACAGGCGCTTGCCAGGATGTACGACATGGTAATGCAGCAGGCTCAAGCCCTCTCTTACATTGATGTGTACTGGCTGCTCGCAGTCACTTCCGTGCTGATGTTTTTGTTGGGCTTCCTACTCGAGAAGAACGAACCGGAAGCGAGCGGCGAAGTCGCAATCGGCTAGTAGAAGGAGCGCGACGCTAGCCCGCCTTGTTGACGATAGCGGATAAATCAAAAGGGCTGGGTTGCTGCCCTTCACGCGGTGAAGAGTCGTGCGAGAGGAGGTCTTATGCTGCCGCTACTGTTGTATTTGTATTTGTCATTCTCATATTTCTCGGCTTGATCAGTCCCCACTGAGCACTCGAAGGATCATCGCTCAGCCAGGCTACATCAGAGTGGCTAGCCTCAGCGCACGGCTGTCGCCCAGCCTGCCAAATTCCGCTAGATTTCCCCGTAAATCGGCGATAGCTTTTACCGGCCCAATTCGGCCGCAGGCGTAGGCGACAAATGCGATGGGGCTTGCAGCGAAACACGCGGATGATCCGGGAAAATCTCATTTCGTGGTTGATCGCACCGTTCACCGCGCATACGGCAAATCTGTGGTTGATGAGTTAACGGAGTCGGCATGAAAGTCCCTCCAGGTGTGAGTCCGAGCGATTTCGAAAAGGTGATCAGCGAATTTGAAGATGCGGTTGGGAAGGAATGGGTCTTCACCTCGGATCAGGACGTCGCACTTTACCGTGATCCATACTCTCCCTTTCTGGGCGAAGCGGATGAATTGGTCGCTTCCGCTGCGGTCGCGCCCGACAGCGTCGAGCAGGTCCAGAGAATCGTCCGCACAGCAAATAAGTACAGGATTCCGATCTATCCCGTCTCGACCGGGAAGAATCTAGGCTATGGCGGAGCTGCGCCCGTCTATTCCGGTAGCGTAGTTCTGGATCTGAAGCGAATGAATCGCATTCTGGAAGTGAATGAAGAGAATGCCTACGCTTTAGTCGAGCCAGGTGTCAGTTATTTCGATCTGTATCGCCATATTCAGGAAAAGGGACTGAAACTTTGGGTCGACGTCCCCGATCCTGGCTGGGGCAGCCCTCTCGGCAACTCACTCGATCGCGGTGGCGGTTATTTGATGGCTCATCTCCGCAACCATTTCGACTCGCATTGCGGAATGGAAGTCGTGCTGGCCAACGGGGAAATCGTTCGCACCGGCATGGGAGCCATGCCCGGCGCGAAAACGTGGCAGCAGTATAAGACAGGCTTTGGTCCCTGGGTGGACGGTATCTTCTCGCAATCGAATTTCGGCGTGGTCACCAAAATGGGCTTTTGGCTGATGCCGGAGCCGGACGCCTATCTGTCTGGAACGGTTTATGTGCCGAAGCACCAGGACCTGATTCCCCTCGTCAGGATTCTCAATTACCTTGAAAATACGCGCTGCACAACGGGCATGCCTGACCTCGGCAGCCCACTGCTTCAGATTCCAATGATTTCGGAGATTGACATCTGGAACCGTGGCGACGGCCCGTCTCCGCCAGATGCTGAGCTTTCGGGTTTGCTAGCAAAATCCGAGGCGGGCTACTCGCCGGAGCTTGAGGCCTATGCCGAACGGAAAGGCCTCAGCTACTGGAGCTGCAAGCTCAGCTTCTATGGTCCCGGCAAAGCAAACCAGGCAAACTGGGAATACGCGAAAGGAAAATTTTCCGCGATCTTTGGCGCAAGGTTCGTGGAGAACGAATCCTACGAGCTTCCGCTCACACTTGAGCAGCGCGAGAAAGTTCACAAGCCGCAATTCGGCATTCCCAGCCTGACGATGTTCTCCATCGGCGCGCGGTCACGCGTCAACCCGAATCCAACCAACGGTCATATGTGGTTTTCGCCGATCATCCCGCGAACGGGCGAGGCGATCTTCGAAGCGAATCGCGTCTTCAATGACGCTGCGAAGGAGTTTGGCTTGCCCGCGCTCGCCTTCAGCCTTCCCTCATGCTACTGGGAACGTGCCTTCATTTTCATTTTCGCTTTTCCCGTGTCGCGCGACATCGAAACGAACAAGAAGAATCGCGCGGCATTCAAGAAGCTGGTCCAAAGAGCGGCGGAGCACGGCTGGGGCGAATATCGCACAGCACCTGCCTATCAGGACGCCATCATGAGCACCTACTCCTATAACAATCACGCCCTACTGCATTTCCACCAAACGCTCAAGGATGCGGTAGATCCCAATGGGATACTCTCAGCAGGCCGCTACGGCATCTGGCCCCGGCATTTGAGGAAAGAACAAGCATGAAACGCGGCGAAATCTTCGTGGGCATCGCGATCATCGGCGCTTTCGCGGCACAGGTGGGTGTTACAACAGCGCTAGGTCAAACTGACGAGAAGAGAATTCCTTCTTCGTGGACCACGACGACCGTATCCGGCCAGGGCCAGTCGCGCGGCTACGTTGAATACCAAAAATACTGTTCCGCATGCCACGGCGAGGGCGTGGGCAGACCTGGCACCACGGCGCTACAGGCCAAGTACAAAGGCGCAGTACCCGCGCTTCTTGAAAAACGCACCGATTTGACGCCGCAGTTGATCAAGATGTACGTGCGCAACGGCATTACCGTAATGCCGAATTTTCGTAAGACAGAAATCAGCGATGCGGAACTAGATGCGATGGCTGCCTATTTGACGCGCAACAACAAACAGTAATTGCAGAGCCGAATTGTGCATGTATCGTTCCGTTCCTCCCACCGGTTTCCGTAGCTGAATGAGCTGAATGACTCTCTTCTTGACATGTGACACAATTGTGTGTCACATTTTGGGTATGCCGACCGTCAACATTCGCCAGCTTCGCGAAACACGCAAACTGAAGGCGTGGCTGCGCGCCGGTAAAACCATCGAGCTTCGGGAACGTAATCGGATCATTGCGCACATCGTTCCGGAACCGGTGAATGAGGCGCCTGCCAATTGGCCAGACTTCGCAGCACGCGCAAAGAAGATTTTTGGCGAGCGCATCCTACCCGGGGCCGACATCGTGATTGAGGAGCGAGGGCGTTATTGAGCGTCTACGTCGACTCCAGTTTCATTGTTTCGCTCTATGTGACCGACCAGCACTCTTCTGACGCGCGACAGCGAGTTGCGGCCCTTCCACGGCTCTGGCTCACTCCTCTTCATCATGCTGAATGGGCGCATGCAATCGCGCAACATGCGTTTCGACACAAATTGACAGCTTCGGAAGCGCATGAAGTGCACCGTCAATTCGAGGCGGATAGTGTTGCAGGACTTTGGCTCGCAGCCAACCTACCTGAGAGAGCTTTCGATCTTTGTGCCGACTTGGGTCGTCGTCACGGACCGAGGCTTGGTATCCGAACTCTCGATAGCCTGCACGTAGCCTGCGCGCTCGAACTCAATGCCGAATCGTTTTGGACGTTCGATGACCGCCAGCGCAAACTTGCGAAAGCCGTCGGTCTCCGAACGGCCTGATTTCAGGCTGGGTCCCACAAGGACACGGTAAGCACTGGTCAGGCCCGGAGATATGGATACTTCGAGCTGAGCGACCTGTGTTGTCGCACTTGGAACCAATGAGATCGTGGGTGTCGATCCCGTTAGATCCGCCAAGCTGTCGAAGCTGTAATTTGCGGGAACTGGAAAACCGGAAGTCTACCGCCGCTCTGGCTCGGTCACTCAGCGAAGCCGCATTGTTGACATCTTCAGGAAGGAATTCCCCTATTGAGAGTTGCTTGTGTGGGACTCCCTGGAGATCCGCAACCGCGCGTGTCCCCCGATCGCGCCAATAGCCCTTGAAGGCTCGTCTTATGAACCAGCCGGTGTTGGCCATTGCTCGAAGTGATGGCACTTGTCAGCGCGTGCTGGTCCAGTCCAGAAATGCCGTGAAAGTTTGTTACTGAGCCCAGACTGACGACAAGGAAATCAAATGACAGCACATGGTGATGGCGATCAAAACCGTGGGAAACGATTACACTTTTTTGCTCGAGATCAATCTTTTCGATCTGCCCTACGAAGAACTGGACATGTCGCAGTACCTTACGAATAGGATTCACAATTGTCGTGAGATCCAAGTCGCTGGCCGCCACCTCATGCAGCATCGGGGTGAACAAGAATAAATTGTCGCAGTTGACACTTCGACAAGCTTCTTGTCAAGCTCCATTGTCACGGTAAGCCCTGCAAAGCCTCCGCCAAGAATAACGACCCGCTTTGTTTCGGCCTGGCCCATACCTAAAGAATGGAACCTGCCTCTTAGACCTACAGAGCGCCTGATACAAAGACCGATGGCCGATCCTCACCACGATGTGCCATGGAAGGCAGCGCATGGTGGACTGACTGGCCTGTGGCGACTCACCGCCCCTTGCAGCAGATGGGACGGCCTTGAGGGCAAAAAGATGCAGAAAATCAGCTTCGAACATTCAAAAAAGAAGCCCGAGGGTTGCACCCAACGAGGTCGAGGATTATCCTCGTTGCTCTAGGTATGAACTTTCAAGGCGAAGTGGGGCTCGAGCAAGAGTCCGATCCCTTCTTTGTGTTTCGAGAGGCTTTCGGATTCATTCCCAATTTTCTCCGGGCACAGAGTGCGTTGCCCCGCGTGATCGCAGCGCACGCGAAACTCGAACAGGCAGTGTGCTTACGTGACGGCGCGATCCCCCGCATCCACAAGGAACGGATCCTTTTGAGTATTGCTGCTGACCGGCGTGACAACTATTGGGTAGCCCTGGATACTAAACTGCTGACTTCCCTCGGCGTGCCAGAAGGCCATATCGACCATCTACTGAACGACTGCGAGCACGCTGGTCTCTTGGCACCGGATCTGGCCTTGCTCGAATTTTGTCTTAAGTTGAGCCGAGACAGTTCTAAGGTAGCCATTGAAGATATTGAAGCGTTGCGGGCACAGAGATTGGGGGACGAGGCGATCATCGAAGCCGTTGTCCTTACCGGATTGGCTCTCTACAGGTGTACGTTATCCGCGGCTTTGAGACCTGAGCCAGATGTCAAACCGAGAGCTCTTCCTCCGAGGATGATCCGAGGGGCGGGCGAAACAATGCCTGCGACGGTAGGTGCTGATTCTCAACGGAAAGCAAAGAGAAGGGGGCCGTATGTGCCCGCTCCGTACTTAAGTCCAAATACGTTCAAGCCTTTCGCCGTCGTTCAGCAAAGTCATGGATACATACCGAACTTCTTCCGAGCTCAGACCTTGCGTCCCGATTTGCTCCAAGCGGAGTTGAACGCAGTCGGCTACATCTTGCTTCCTGAAGACGTTCTAAGCCGAGTTCAGAAGGAATCGATTCTGCTAGCGGTGTCAGCAGCAAACCTTAACTCCTACTGCGTGGCGGTGCACTGCAACATGCTCCGCGGGCTGGGCCTCTCAGCTGAGGAAGCTGACCAGATTGCAGTTGACTACCGTCTGTCCGATCTCTCAAAAGCCGAAGTGGCACTGCTGGACTTCGCGGTCAAATTGGGGACGCGCTTTTCGGAGTATTCCACGGAAGACACCGCCAAGCTAGGCTCCTTCGGCTTTACGCGGGAACAGATTTTGGAAGGCGCGGTTGTGACCGCTCTAAACAATTTCGCGAACACTCTCCAAATGGGTCTCGGAATTGAACCGGACTTTGAGGCTCCGTCGATTTTCGAGAAAAATAAGGTGAATCCTTCCGGCGCCGCGGCCACTCTTATGGCGCGAGAGGGTGCGTTGCTTCTCCTTGAGACATCCCAGGACCCAGACGCGGAGCTGGTCGCCCGGGCGCAGTGCGGGAAGTTGGAGGCTTTCGAGGAATTGGTACGCCGGCATACCCAGCTGATTTATCGGTCCCTGATCGCTATCTTAGGCGACGCTGAGGATGCTCAAGATGCAATGCAGGATACGCTTCTAAGCGCTTTCAAGCACATTGGCGGATTCGAGGGTCGCTCGAAGTTCTCCACCTGGCTTGTCAGCATCGCCAGAAATGCGGCGCTGCAACGGCTGCGGTCTCGCAGAAGCACAGAAAGCTTGGACCAAAGTGACCCTGACAAAGATCACAATTTTCGTCCTCGCCAGATAGCGGCATGGCAGGAGAATCCCGAGCAGAGCCACTCCCAGGCGGAGATGCGGCGGCTCGTCGAAAAAGGGCTCTTGCAGCTGCCGGCTAAATACCGTGTTGTCGTGATGCTCCGTGACATCGAACAGCTTTCAACCGATGATGTGGCGCGCCAGTTAGGGCTCAGTGTCCCGGCAGTGAAGACGCGACTTCTGCGGGCACGGCTCATGCTGCGAGAGTGGCTATCGCTTCACCTAGTGGGCCGGAGTAAGGGAGCAGCACAATGATCACATGCGAGGAGTTTTTCGCCGAGTTCGCGGACTACCTCGAGGACCAGGTGTCGGCGGAGGTCCGTCAGGAACTCGAATTGCATCTCTCCCAATGCCGCGCCTGTCATGTGCTTTACGATTCCACCCGCAAGACAGTAAAGATCGTGTCCGAGAGTGATTCTTTCGAGTTACCTCAAGACATCTTCGATCCAATCATTGACCGCGTGATGGCGAAACTTCGAACCGATCCCAGCTAGTCGGTTCGGAATGTCAGGCAATCCGAACTAGCTCGTCGTAAATCTTTTGGATCATTGTTCGCTACTCGCACTGGAGCGCCGAAATTACTGCACCACTGCGACCTCCCTCAGAACCTTCGCTTTGCCGCTGACACCCATGTTCGATTTTTCGGGCTGCCTCAGGCATTTGAGAAATTTTGCGGATCGATGAAACTGTTGCTGCGCAAATCTCTCCTATGGCCTGTGAAAGCTGAGCGCTTCCGGGTGCTCAAAGATCGCAAAAAGCAAAGGAGAGAACGCGATGGTTCCTTAGATGAGCCTAGCACGTGCGCTCGTTTTGTTGACGCTCGCTTTCGGGTCGCAGCCCTGGGCAAGCGCTCAAGAGAGCACGAGGCAGGATAGCCAAGTCAAGACCCTCGAGACGGGCACCTTGATGGCAAAGTCCACCAGACCTCAGGCCGCGCAACGATTTACCAAGAGGCGGACGGCAAGCTGGTCCTTCGCCTGACGAATTTCAAAACCTCCAACGGGCCCGATGTCCATGTGATTTTGATCGCGGCAAAGGACGCGGACGACGATGCCAACTTCCTGAAGACCGACACCGCACGAGTGGAGCTGGGAAAACTCAAAGGGAATGAAGGTGACCAGAACTATGAGATTCGCACGGGTACAGACCTCTCTAAATTCCAAACGGTTTCGATCTATTGCGAACGCTTTAACGCAAATTTTGGAGCGGCACCGCTGGAGAAATTCTAATTTAGGGAAGTAGCAAGTCAGAATCGGGCAGCGTGAAACTGCCCGATTCAGCTACCTCAGAGGAGTGAACCATGAATGGCAGTGTAAGTTCCTGGGTTTTGGGCAAGAAGTGGGTCCTGGCAGGCATTGGAGTGCCGGTCCTGCTGGCCACATGGTGGGCCTTTCGCCCAGAAAAGCTGTGGGTCAATGTGAAAGTGAATGAGCCCGCACCGTTTAGTTCAAGCGCTGATCTCGAACCTAGTTACACGGGGCTGCTAGCTGGCAGAGCCCATCCGACCAGCGGGCGTGCTTCCATTTATCAAGCGCCCGGCGGCAAGCGCGATCTCCGGTTGACAGATTTCATGACGTCGAACGGACCGGACGTACACGTAGTGCTCGCTCAAAGCAGCGACGATAACCTCAAACAAGATTTTGTGAAGGGCCAGCTAGATAGTGTGGAACTGGGGCTGTTGAAAGCGAACCAAGGGGATCAAAACTACGAGCTCCCTGATTCGGCAGACCTGAGTAGATACGACACCGTGGTCATCTATTGTGAGCGATTTCATGCCGTGTTCGGCGTGGCGAAGCTCGCCAAGTTCTGAGCGGGCATCAATTGCGGTGAATCTTTCCGTCGACGAGGTACGCGCCTTTTGGCGGCAGCGTTCGCGCCTTTTTTTTCTTCGCTTATCGAAAGACAGGCAAGTAGAGCCAGCCGTGTTGCTCTGCACACAAACAAACTGTGGTGTAAAAAGAGCCTGTTATTCCTGACAGGATCGGACCGAGGATATTCGCTGCGGCTGGTTGGTAAAGCTATTCGCAAGTCCTTCCATGTCAGTGCTTGACCATCGACGGATACGCAGTTATCGCAGCCAGTAACCGATAACAACGCCTACCAGTCCGAGGGCCCATTTCATAGTTGCGTCGGAGTACTTGTTTGTAAGAATGATTATCAGGCAGCCGACCAGTACGACTCCTGAAACAGCTACCTGCACAACAAATTTCCACCGTGACTGCCGGGTGAATTCACCATCAGCCATTTCATTATGGCCTCTTTTTCCAGTCCTTCACTATGGCAACTGCCTCTCGAATATGCGTCCCCAAGAGCTGTGGAGCGGCCGGACGTTCAGAGGGGTCTTCCACCTCCTGCGGCTGTATATTTATGTGCAACTTCATCACTTCGCCTTGTACTTGCGGCAACTGGCCGAATGTTAACGATCCCAAACTGTTTCCGTTGACCATCACAAATGGTTGAGCCGCGCTGTCGCTGTTTTCCTTCGCCGGGTTCTCATTCATGTTCGCGGTTATCATGGTCCTCCTCCGGGTTAAGTGCCCTATCGTAATAGAATTTCCTCTGTACCCAACGGAATCCTTCATGTTTGCTAATGGCCGCAATTTCGATCGGCCCGCCAACCACCGGCGCGCCGGGCGCAAAGCGCCAAAAATTAATCGTTACATCGGCAAGGAATTTTGCCAAGTCGATTGCATCTTGTAGCGGCATAGCAGGCAATGCCAATGGTGCCTGAAGTGCGCCTTGGATTGCCCGAATTGCCGGTTGAATCTGATTCGCAGGAACGCCCAAATTTTGTTGCATGACGACTGGTAGGCCGGTCCCGTAGCCAAGAACAAGTCTGTTCAGAGGTTCACCCATACCTGCCCACGAAATGCCAGATTCCTCGTTCTTGTGCAGCAGACGTGGAGGTGCACACTCCTCATTTGTGATCTCCACCAAGTACTCATCCGCGAGCGCAGCGCCCGCTGAGTAACCGGCAACCATGAAGCCAAGATCACTAATGTTGGGCACTGTTTTCCGTGCTTCCGTATACTGCTCAAGAATGAACTCACGCAATTTCCCTGCTACGTGCTCCATTGTGTAGGTTCTTCTGTTCAGCTCCCAATCGCGCCGTTTGGCGTCACGGCCTGAGAAGCGGTCCCGCAAATCTTTGATTAACGTCGATATAGACGCATTACCGAGACTGCCTGCTCCCCACGTGACAGCACCGATCGGCCAACCCTTGCGCAAATTAAACGCCTTGTTCGCGTTGTTGTAGATGTTAGAGACCGGCGCGAGACCCTGAGGACCAGGAATTTCCCCGATTACGGTAGACGCACTGTCCGCTGCCAACACCACACCATCGTTGATTTTGACTGAAATGGCGATTGTCACGGGCAGGAAGATAAGCCCAAGGTGGTATGGTGGGTGTGGTTAATCATCTACACGCTGGCCAGAATATAACACGAGTACCCGCAGCCAAGCAGCTTCGGCGCTCGCACCGGACGGGGCCATTGGAACGGTCATTTTTCCGCTGTTAGCCCTGCGCGCTCGAGGGGAAGGCTACAAGGATCAGCGCCGTTGCGAGAAAACGACTTTTTTCACCGATCCCGTCCGACGCTTTGCCCCGAAAGAATACTGCGGCGATAGATGCCAAGGCCTACAACGGACCTATCAGGGGGCAATCAGAAATAGGCATGCGATACGTCTTGACCCTGCGCTCTCGACAATTTCCTTCGCACTGAGCCCTGTACCCGTTGAGGGTCCGGCCAAGAAATTGGTTAGAAGCTGTACTTCAAGCCGAATTGGAGGATGCGCCCCGGAACCGAGCTCGACGTGATCACTCCAAAATTGGCTGCGTCGCGACCGTTGCCCGGTTGATTGAACTGCGCGTGATTCCAAACGTTAAAGAACTCCGCCCGGAACTGAAGGCTGGCGTTCTCCCGTATTCCTCCGACGGTCGTATTCTTGATGATCGCCGCATCCCAGTTAAACTGCGTGCAGCAATTCATGATTCCGACACCCGAGTTGCCGAAACCCGTGCCGCACCCCACGAACTGCGGGTTGGCTCCCGTGCAGTTACCTGTGAAAGGTCCGGCCTTTCCGCTCGGGGTCCCACCAAACTCGGGCAAGGACGTGAACGCGGCCTGATTAATCAGTCCACCGCCTGGCGTTCCGGCAAGCCCGCTGAGTACGCGTGATGTCAGACTGCCCGTCGTGGCGAGCGGGATCCCCGATTTGCAAACGCCCAGGGAATTGCAATCGACCGGGTCAGCCAGTTCGGCTCGCGCATAAGGGCCCGTAGGGGGGATCGACGGGCCGTAGAGAAGCGTGGCGGCAACGCCGCTTGCTTCCGTGATAGAGAACGGCAGCCCGTTTTGAACCGTGGTCACTCCGGAAATGGCCCATCCGCCTATCGCCTTACCCTTCCACCCTTTCCCTTCGAAGGGTAGCTGATAGCTGTAACTGACCACAAAGCGCTGCGGACGATTGAATGCCGCCAACCCGTACTGTTGGCGGTCATTCAAAGGGTCGTTCGAAGATGCGCTGCCGGAAAGCACGTTGCCCGGCGTGGCAATGCCGGCCCCGGCAACGCTGGCGTTGATGTCAGTTTTGAGCTTGCTCCAAGTGTAGGAAGCCTGCAGCGCCAGGCCGTGGGAGAACTGATGCCGGAGCTGGAGTTGCAAAGCGTCGTACAAGTGATTCCCGTCCGTTTTGACTTGCTGCAAGTTTCCCGGGTTCACTCCCAGGTAGGCTACCCGGCCAAGATAATTGCCGGCGGTGTTGGCGAGAACCTGCGTGGCGGGGTTCGCGTTGGTGCTGTTATTCATCGGGAATGAACTGGCCGGCCGCTCCAGGTTGATGTCGACCTGGTCTGTCGGCGGATCGGGGGCGCCAGCGATAAGATATGCCAGGTTCGGATCGCGATTCCAGTCGTACAAGTGAATCCCATGCGTTCCGACGTATCCGACGTCGGCTATCCAACCCCGCGCAAATTCGTACTGAACGTCTAAGTTGTATTGCTGAACCTTGGGAGTGCGCATCGCCGGGTCATCGCCCGAATTGAGAGTCCCCGAGCCGTTGCCGCCGAAGATGTCCGTAATCGTGGTGGCACCGTTTACGGGATCGCCCGCCGCCACCTTTAAGGTCCGGGGAATGAAGCCAAGGAACTGGGGGCATTGAGGGCAAAAGGGATTCTGAAGAGTCTGTCCTGAAATCGTTCCGATGCCGGTGGCGTAGGGCGGCATATTGCCCAGGATGTTATCGCCGACCAGGTTGCCATACACTCGGTCAAAGAACATGCCGTATCCCGCGCGGATGACAAGCTTTTCGCCAAGCGGCTGCCAGGCCAGACCGATGCGCGGAGAGTAATTGTCGTAGGGGCTGCCGTACAACAAAGTCTTGTTGCTGTTGATGGTGATGCCGGTCGACCCAAACTGACCGGTCAGATCTCCGTAGAACGGCTTGTTGTAATTCGATTGTATTAGATAGCCCGCGAGGGTGCCGCCCGGATTGTTCAGAAAGAAAGAGCCTGCATCCACGAGAGCGGCGTGCTGGGCCGTGAAGTTTGTGAAGATGCCGTTCTTATCGGTGGGCCATCCGTTATACTCCCAACGCAGGCCCAGGTTCACGGTGAGCTTCTTGGTTACTTTGATGTCGTCCTGAATGAACGTGGAGTACTCGCGGACGATCCAGTTATGAGGATTCGGCGAGCCCGGCGGCAGCAGGCGATAGGATAAGTTGATGATCCAGTTAATCGGCGCGGGCGGAGTACCATCCAAGGCCAAGCCGCTACTGCTCGTCAAGATGTCGGCAGTATTTCCGGCGACGACCCAACCCCTGGCCCTGTTCGGCTGCGCCCAATTCCAATTGATGTGCTGCAACGTCCCGCCTGCTCGAAGCGAGTGCTTCCCGTGATTCCAGGAAATCTGATCACCTACAAAGAAAGTATTTTGGATACTCTTGGTTGCTGAAAAGAAGTTTCCCCCGGCGCTCCACGATCCCCATTGCGACCCCGGAAACCCGAGAACGCCAATGACCGGGACCAGAGAGTTTTCGCGGTTGCCTCCGACTGCTAGAGGGCAAGGGGTGCCGTTATTGACGGCAGGAGTGATGTTGAGAGGGGTTTTGCCGTCGCCGGCACAGGACTGAACGGTGACGCCGTCTTGAACATTGAGGTACAGCCGCTGGAAGGAGGTCCAGGCCTCATTCACAAAATTGTTCGTGATGACCGAGGTGAGCCGCACCACGGCTGATTGCGCGCCATACTGCGCTTCCTCCGGAGCCCCCGGGTAGCATCCGGTCACTATGCAGCTGAAGCTTTGGGTCTGCGGGTCGCTCGAGAAAAAGTACTTTTCCGATAGGGTATTCTTGCCATTGATAACGTAATCCGCGTTAAGCATGTATTGATTTTCATCGGCGATGGTGGCCTGCGAAATCGTTGTCGGCGTGGAGCAGGCGGGGCGGTTTGGCACCGAAGGATCCGCGCAAACGGGCAGACCATTCGCGTTGTAACGCAAGCTCGGAATGTAATAGCCGTTATTGAAGCCCCCTTTGACCTGCGGAATCGTCTCGGTCTGCCGCAAGTAATTGATAGCAGTGTTGCTGATGTTACTGCCGTCCGGCTTAACGTGCTGACCTGTGCCACCGAACAAGTCGAACTCATTCGCAAACGCACATCCGAGATACTGCTTATAGGTTGTGTAGTGGCAGGCCGGGTTGCCGGCTATATAGTCCTCGGGGATGGTGCCTACGTTACCATCGGAACGCGCCGTCGCGAAGGGAACGCCCGGCTCGTTGAATGGCAGCAGGCCGACCTGAGTTATGGCGGTGGCGAAGCCGTTGCTGCCGATTCCATTGAGCTGCCTGGTTCCTTGATAGGAGCCGAAGAAAAAGAGCTTATCTTTCTTGATGGGCCCGCCAAAGGTGCCGCCGAACTGGTTCTGTTTCAGTTCCGGCGGGCTGTTCGGAAGCGACTCGCTTTTCTCTGATCGCTTGTAGAAGAAATCATTGGCATTGAAGAAGTTGTTGCGGTTGAAATACCAAATTGCTCCGTGATACTGGTTGGTGCCGCTCTTGGTCACGACGTTTACGTTCGCGCCTGGGTTCTGGCCATAAGCGGCGTCGTATTGCGAAGTCTGGATCTTGAACTCCTGAATGGTGTCCGGGTTAGGAATGGGGATCCCAGCATAACTGCCCGACTGTGCCGCGCCGCCGCTGCCGTAGTTTGTGGTGATGACCCCGTCCATCATGTAGGTATTCTGGTCCGAGCCAGAACCGTTTACGTTGATATCCATCGTGCCGTTCCCGACCGCGGTAGCGGTCGCGACGTTGGCAACGACGCCGGGCGCGAGGTCCATAACCTGGGTAAAGTTTCGAGTGCTCAACGGCAGATCATTGATGGTTTCCCCAGCGACCAATCCACCAACTGTGGCGTTCTCCGTGTTGATGGTCGCAGCCGTACCCTCGACGGTCACTTGCTGGGTTTGCGCACCGATTTCGAGCCGAACATTCTGAACGTGTGTCTCCGTGACGTTCACGGTGACCAAAGGGATCTCGATGCTCTTAAAGTTAGGCACGTCGACCCTCACTTTGTAATTTCCAGTCGGGAGCAGAGAAAACGTGTATAGACCACTGGCATCGGTCTTTACGACGCGTTGCTGGCCCGTGGCGAGACTAGTTACCGTAACCGTCGCCCCGGCGATAACGCCGCCCGAAGGATCGGTGACCGTTCCGGTCAGCCCTCCCGCTGCGCTGCCCTGCGCCAGAGCTTGGGGAGCACAGGTAAACAGCACCACAAGTGAAACCAACAAAGAACACCACGACACAGATCGACCGATCCCTAGGAAGCTTTGCATATCCCCACCCCTTCTGCTTGCGATACCAAAGCGAGTGTAAAGTACAGCGCCGTCGCGCAAATTGTCCGCGGACGTGTACTATGAGGCCGAAGTGTTGTCAAGATCAAAGCGAGCTGTCATCACGCTCGGTTAGAGAAATGTACCCTTCCTGTGCCAAATAGTAATGGCGATCTACGGTTGAGTTGAAACAGAAAAAAACTCCCACCCCGCGAGTTGCACGCGCTAAACAAACTAGTACAGCTCGACACGGCGGCCAACTGCAAGAATTGACAGGTCGCTTCCTTGGCTTGATCTGTCAAGGGAGCGCGCCGACACGTCTTTCCATCGATGTCTGTCACTTGTCTCCTCCCAGCGGTGCGCGCTGGTGAGGCTAGACGGGGTCAGAAGAGCCACTCCGCAAGCACGATTCGGCTCTCCAAGTCTGCAACGCGCCCTCTTCACCTTTCTCCCGCAAACTCGACCTCTCCACGGACTTCTCCATCGGTTGCAATTGTCCGAACTCCGCTCCTCTTGTAATATATCGTGCAATGTCCAGTCCGACCGCGTTTCCTGGTCGCACCATCTCTCACTACGCGATCCTCGAAAAACTCGGGGGCGGCGGCATGGGCGTCGTCTTCAAAGCCAAGGACACTCGCCTAGGCCGCAACGTCGCCCTCAAATTTCTCCCTGACGACATTTCGCTCGACGCACAGGCCATCGAGCGCTTCCGTCGAGAAGCCCGCGCCGCCTCCTCCCTCAATCATCCCAACATCTGCACGATTTATGACGTAGGCGACTTCGAAGGCCGGCCCTTCATCGCTATGGAACTTCTCGAAGGCCAGACCCTAAAGCACCGCATTTCCGGTAAGTTCATCGACCTCGACGATCTCCTCGACATCGGTATCCAAATCGCTAGTGGTCTCGATGCGGCACACACCAAAGGGATCGTCCATCGCGACATCAAGCCTGCAAATGTTTTTCTCGTCGAGCGCGGCCAGGCCAAAATTCTCGATTTCGGCCTGGCAAAACCTTCCTCGTCGCTTCGGCACGCCGATAGCGCAGAGGTTTCAGCGCTGCGCACACAAGATGCCGAGACGTTACAGCTCACCAGCCCGGGCAGTTCGATGGGCACTGTCGCTTACATGTCTCCCGAGCAGGCCCGTGGCGAAGACCTCGATGCGCGCTCCGATCTCTTCTCTCTCGGCGTCGTTCTTTACGAAATGGCCACGGGTAAAGTACCCTTCTCAGGTTCCACCGCCGCTGTCACCTTTGACGGCATTCTCCATTCCACTCCTCCGCCTGCTCGTGAATTGAACTCGCGCCTGCCTCTCATCTTCGACACCATCCTCAGCAAAGTTCTCGAAAAGGATACCGACCTCCGCTGCCAAACCGCGGCCGAACTCCGCGCGGATCTCAAGCGTCTCAAGCGCGACCTTGACTCCGCGCACCGCCCTTCTTCCAATTTCGTAACTCCCACTTCGGGCACGCAATCCGCTGCCCCGCGCACGAAATCCGTGGCAGTCCTCTACTTCGAAAATCAGAGTGGGGCCAAAGAGGACGAATATTTCCGCGACGGCATCACGGAAGACATCGTCACCGAACTTTCCAAAATCGCTCAGCTTGTTATCTTTCCCCGTTCAGAAATGCTTGCCTTCCGCGACAAGCCGGTCACCTCGCAGCAAGTCAGCCAAAAGCTCGGCGCCGCTTACGTTCTTGAAGGCTCCATCCGCCGTGCCGGTAATCGCGTGCGCATCACTGCACAGCTCGTCGAAGCTTCCACCCGTCATTCCGTCTGGGCCGAACGCTACGATCGCCAGCTGGAAGACGTCTTTGCCATTCAGGAAGAGATCGCGCGCAGCATTGCGCAAGCTTTGCGCATCGCGCTCACGCCTCAAGAGGAAAAAAGTATCGGCCGCAAGCCGACCGAAAACGCCCTAGCTTATGATTTTTATCTTCGCGGCAGAGGGTACACGCGGCGTGAAAATCTGGATTATGCCCTGCAAATGTTCGAGCAGGCCATTCAGCTCGATCCTAATTTTGCCCTCGCCCACGCCGGCATCGCGCACATCTGTGGTTTGATCTATGAGATTCGCGAGCAGAGTGACAAATGGATACAACGCGGCCTGGCCGCTTGCGACCGTGCCTCCACGCTCGCTCCCGACCTCCCCGAGGTACTCGTCGCACGCGCCCGGGTTTTCTATGCGCAAAAGCGCGACACGGAGGCCGGCTTGCTGGCTCTTCACGCCATCGAGCGCAAGCCGGATTGCGAGGGGTCCTGGAACATTCTCGGGCGCGCCTATTTCGACTCTGGGCGATTCGAGGAGGCCGCCGCACTTACGGAACGCGCCCTCGAGTGCAACGGCGAAGATTACAACACATACATCCCGTATGTGCTGTCTCTCGAGCGAGTCGGGCGAAAGAAAGAAGCGGAACTGACCCGCCAGCGCCTGACCAAAGTCCTTCGTCAGCAGTTGGAACTTGTCCCCGAGGACGTTCGAGCTCGTATCCTGCTCTCAAATACTCTCGCCTACCTCGGTCACGACTCCGAGGAGGCCATGCGGCACCTTCAGACAGCCGTAGCTCTTCGTCCCGGTGATGGAAACACACTTTACAACGCCGCGTGTTCCTACGGCCTCTTGGGAAAGAAGTCGGAAGCCTTGGATACGCTAAAGAAAGCCATCACCTCGGGCTATGGGAACCTCAGTTGGGCGGCCAAGGACACCGACCTCGCCTGCCTCCACGACGACGTCGAATTCCGCAACCTCGTCGGCCTTAAAGACTCGGGCTCCTGAATTTTTGGCGGTGGCCTCTTTGCTGACGTCGCACGGCTCCTTGGTCGTGAAGAGCCTGCCAAAGCGCACAACCAAGCCCAAGCATGAGCGTGGAGTGAGAAGACACACCTTTGGCGTTTTTATGATGCCGCCAGCATGATGAGTGAGCCTCGAAGATCGGCTCCTTAACGCGATCACGCCTTCATAAAAAGCGCAAACCTGGGTACTGACTGCGTGGCGGTGGAACCAGCGAAAATTGCTGGCGCGATGCATCCTCGCATGTTGCTGGCATTTAGCTAAGGGAGGTACAAAAATGAAGCAGCGCTTCTTGAATCAGAAGCTGGCAAAGCGGAACAGCCGCAGGGCCGAGATCAACAAAGCCAAGAGCTTGCTCAACAAACCTTGGCGGCCAAAACCTCGGAAGAAGGATTGAAGGCCGATTTGGGTTTGTAGCCCAGCCAAGCTGATCTGATGTGCGAAGCCATTTAAGCAAGCCCCTATAAGCCGTGGTCCTCAGCTGCCAGCGCTCTCCGCACTCGACAGGCAGTGCGAACCTGTCGAGAGCCTTCTCAGCTTGCCTTAGCGGCCGCTCCACCGCGTGTCCGAGAACGCAAAGCGGGACTTCACAACTAGCAAGAGCGGTTCCGTTGACGTGGGATTGCTTCAAGAGATCACAAACGAGTTGAGGAAAGAGCGAAGCCTTCATAGCCGTTTGCGGCTACCGCATCGCATTTTTGTCGATAGGCACCCACGCCGCCTGCGTAGGGCATGAAGCCCCGCGGCTTGCCAGGGACATTGGCCCCCACGTACCAGGAGTTGGCGAGCGGAAACACGGTGGCATTTGCCACCTCGTTGACATGTGCCACCCACGCATTTTCTGCATTCTCTGTCGCTTCGATGCTCGTAATTCGATGCTGGCACAGGTAAGCGATGCAATCGGCAATCCACTCGACGTGCTGCTCGATCGACAAAACCATGTTCGAGAGTACCGAAGGGCTGCCAGGACCGGTGATGATAAAGAGGTTTGGAAAACCGGCAACCATGATGCCGAGGTACGTGCGCGGTCCGCCCGCCCACTTTTCTTTCAACAGGGTGCTAGCTCGGCCGCGAATGTCGATGTTGCGGAGCGGTCCGGTCATGGCGTCAAAGCCGGTGGCCAACACGATGCTGTCCAGAGAATATTTGGCATCCGCGGTCCGTAGTCCGGTTGGAGTGATTTCGAGGATTGGACTTGCTCGGACATCAATCAACGTGACGTTGTTGCGATTGAACGTCTGAAAGTAGTCCGTGTCGACGCAGAGGCGTTTGGCCGCAAACGGATGGTCTCTTGGCAGGAGCTTCTCGGCGACGGCTGGGTCGCGGACAATTGCACGTATCTTGGAGCGCACAAACTCTGCAGCTGTATCGTTGGCCTCTCTGCTCAACATCAGGTCTGCGAATGCTCCAATGAATGGCAAGCCGCCGCGACGCCAGCATTCCTCGTACTCACGCAGTCGCTCCTGTGGCGACACTGCCAGCGCTGACTGGGTGTTCATGGCGAAGCGGAAGCTGGTAAGCGAGGTGCGAGCCCGCTGACGATACTCGAGGCGATGAGTTTGCCAGTCTTCGGCGACCTCGGGCGAGAGCGGGCGATTGTGAGCAGGTATGCTGAAGTTGGGAGTTCGTTGGAATACATAAAGGTGCGCGGCCTGCCTTGCAATATGGGGGATGCACTGGATGCCAGACGAGCCCGTTCCGACCACGCCGACTCTTTCACCGCTAAAGTCGACACGTTCGTGGGGCCAGCGCGCCGTGTAGTACGTCTTGCCCTGAAACGAATCAACGCCCGGATATTCAGGCGTCTTGGGGATCGAAAGGCATCCGGTTGCCATCACGCAGAACTGTGCTGCCACGCGATCACCTCGGTCGGTTTGTACGATCCAGCGCTTTGCAAGTTCGTCGAAGACGGTTGCAGTCACTCGCGTCTCGAATTGAATGTCTCGCTTGAGATCCAAACGGTCCGCGACGTGATTGAGATAGCGCAGGATCTCAGGCTGAGACGCGTAGCGCTCAGTCCACTGCCACTCCTTCTCTAGTTCGTCTGAGAAAGAGTAGGAGTACTCCAAGCTCTCGACATCACAGCGTGCGCCGGGATATCGGTTCCAATACCAAGTGCCACCCACGCTGCTCCCCGCCTCGTAGACTTTGCTGGACAAGCCGAGCCTGCGCAGGCGGTGGAGCATATACAGGCCAGCAAAACCTGCGCCCACGATCACCGCATCGAAGGCTGTTTCCCTACTGCTCGTCGCAGAGTTTGCTGGCGTGTCCGGCATAGTTGCGAGATCGTTCGCTGTGCTTGGCCGGCGATGATACGCCATAGTCGAGCCAGTAGAGTTTTTTTTCGACGGCGAGGGGTAAAGAAATTGCCATAGCGCACCTGCAACTCTGGTGAAATCCGCATTCGAGAATATGCTCATCGGCTCGCAGCGTGAAGTCGAGAAGTATCAAGTAGAGCTTTTG
>Ga0306920_100000699_pt1 | contig 39937 bp, 34 predicted proteins | sample flu12Cox44000170_FD_204666 | JGI IMG/M metagenome (GOLD analysis project Ga0306920, IMG submission 204666) | Lab enrichment of tropical soil microbial communities from Luquillo Experimental Forest, Puerto Rico - flux4day.12C.oxic.44.000.170 (v2)... | ecosystem: Environmental > Terrestrial >... | reverse complement strand
AATAACCGATATCATCATCATTTTGCGGCTGACCCAGGGACGTCAGGTTTAGCCGCTTCTCGGCCACCAGGAGCGTGTTCGACGTGCCATCGGTGATGTCAGCAATACGGTTGGGGTACAACCAGCTGACTACCCCCCCTTCATCATCATCCAAGTTGCTGGCGGCGTAATCAATCAGGGCCCGCGTACAGACGGTACCGTTCAAGTATTCGGAGTAGCCGGTGCGCACGGTCTGCGGACCGCGCCGCGTGGGGCAAAAGTATATTTTGTGCGGCGTGCCAATGGCGACCAGAATTCTTTCGGTTTCATTGGTTCCGGATCCGCCCCGCCAAGCATTGTCGGCTTCGATATAGGGCAGAATTTGAAATGCCCAGCCGGCCTTCTGTTGACTGCCCACGGCCGGCGTAGCCCCACCGACGTACGTGGGGGGTGTGGTCCAGTCATCGCCCCCGGCCGGAAAAAAAGTATGCTGGTCGTGGTGGTTCTGGAAGGCCAGGCCGATTTGCTTGAGGTTGTTCTGACAGGCCATCCGGTTGGCTGCTTCGCGGACCTTTTGCACCGCGGGAAGAAGGAGCGCGATCAGAACGCCGATAATTGCGATAACGACCAAGAGCTCTATCAAAGTAAACGCATTTCCAAGGGCCGTTTTTTGCCGGGTAATCATTGATGAGTTTCCTCAGGTTGCGAATTCAAGGTACGAGCAAAAGGGCATTTTTCCAGATGGGCCAGTACAGCTAGGTTCAGTATCCAGACATGAACCACAGATCTTGAATACTATAACTAACCAGCAATAGCAAGAAAAAAATCCCCAATTTGTCACTATTTTGGAATAGAATTTTCGCACCCCGGTGTTTTGGGGACCATGGCCCGCGATTTGCAGCGCAACTGGTCGCACAGAAAACTCAAAGAAAATTTCATACGATTCTAAGAATTTTGTTGCCTCATCGCGTTGTTCCGGCTAAGCTGGTTGCTACCGCTGCTCCGGCCTTCCCCAAGGTGCGGGGCGTCGGAGGCCGTATGGAAACGCCCACAAATCTTCGACTCGCGGGAAGCCAAGATCTAAGATTCCCAATTTATGCGCTCCAAGGAGTGGTGCCTGGGAAACGTTCGGTGTGCGCCCTGGGATTTTTCATCAATCTGATTTCGTCCGAATGGGAGCTAGATAATGCACCGCAGGAAGCATCGATGGCGAGAAAAGAAGTCACAACATTTGGGCAATTTCTGTCCGAAAGTGGAATCATTGGAGCTGCGATTGCAACCGGGAGATGCGCTGTTTTCGGGGATCCTGTGGGGATCTCTATTAACTTCCGGATTTGTAAATCAAGGCCCCTACGGAGTGGAAACGGAGATCGTAGGAAGTAGTAGCGATCGGCAAATACTACCGGGTGAAGAGTCCGACTCGCATGGTCTTGATCCACTTCCGGGCGCTGTCTTGATTCCGATCTCTGAAAACACGAATCCTGCATGGATCCCCGATACCGCCGTGTCTGCGGAATTGTCCGCGAGCAGCTTATACTCCGACCGATTGAGGCACGGTCCTTCATTTTTGGCAATCGTTGCTCAAAATCAACCAAGCAGGATTCCTGCCGAAAGCATCTTGGCAGGAGAGAAATCGATCAAGCCAAGTACATCTGTTTTATCTTCGCCGTTTCTTAACGGCGTAGGCAAAGTTCCGGCAACCATCTTGCAATCGATTTCGGGGATTGCTGCTGACAAAGGTAATTCGGGCGCGAGCCCAAAAACAAATCCGGTTTCTGTGAATTCTGAACCTTCCGTTCGCGGGAACTTGGGCCGGATGCAATTAACTTTCGAAGCCAATCAGGGGCAAACGGATCCACAAGTTCAGTTCGTGGCGCGTGGAGCCGGCTACACTTTGTTCCTGACCCCTACGGAAGCCGTCATGTCCGTAAATTCCAGGCCGAACAATGCCGAAGTCCGCAAACCTATCGAGAAACAATACGCGATGCACTCCAGTGCGCTGGATTCCGCGGCCAACGATGGCAAACCTTCGGTAATACGCATGCAATTCGCCGGCGCGAACCCGGCAGCGCGAATAGTGGGAATGGAAGAACAACCGGGCATAGTGAATTACTTTACCGGCAATGACTCTGCCCACTGGCGAACCAACATTCCCACTTTCGCGCGGGTCGAGTACCAGGACATCTATCCGGGCATAAACCTGATTTATTACGGGAACCAGGAAAAACTGGAATACGATTTTGAGGTTGCCGCGCGGGCCAATCCGAATGCAATCGCGTTTTCCGTTGAAGGTTCTGAAACGGCCCGATTGGACGGCCAGGGAAACCTGGTGTTGCAAAGCAATGGGACGGAGTTTGTGCAACACAGGCCTTATTTGTACCAGGAAGTAAACGGCGCGCGCCAGGATGTGTCCGGCAGTTTTGTCATACAAGGCCAGCAGGTCGGTTTCCAGGTCGGGCAGTACGACTTGGCCCGACCTCTGGTGATTGACCCCGTATTGAGTTTTTCGACTTACTTGGGCGGCAACCAAGACGACACTCCCCATTCGATTAACGTCGATTCGAGCGGGAACATCTACGTTGTGGGGACCACTTCGTCGCTCAACTTTCCCGTTACTTCGGGGGGGTATCAGCGAACCTACGCGGGGGGGCTCAGCGATGCCTTTGTGACCAAGCTGAACCCGACGGGTTCAGCCTTGATTTATTCGACTTATTTGGGCGGCAACTCGGACGGCCTCGGCGGCCACGACGGTCACGATACGGCCTTGGGCCTGGCAATTGATGCGCAAGGCTTTGCTTACGTGGCGGGGGAGACGGGGTCCACCGACTTTCCGACCACCGCCGGCGCCTTGCAACGGACATTTCAGGGTGGCGATACCGATGGCTTTGTTACCAAATTGAACCAGGCGGGTTCAGCTTTGGTCTATTCCACTTTCCTGGGAGGTTCATTTGATGAAGATGTTGCTGGCATCGCCGTTGATTCCAGCGGCAATGCTTACGTCGTCGGCGACACCACCTCCATCGATTTCCCAACCACTGCGTCCGCATTCCAACGTACATTGCCGGGCGAGGAAAATGCATTCATGACGAAATTGAATAGCAGCGGCTCGGCGCTCGTTTACTCCACCTACCTGGGCGGCACGACTTTGGGCCTGGGCGGTCACGATGGAGGGACCGCAATCGCCATCGATTCCTCAGGCAATGCTTACGTGACAGGCTTTACGGATTCGTTGGACTTCCCAACGACGGCCGGGGCTTTCCAACGATCTTTCCAAGACGGAGAGACGGATGCTTTTGTGGCCAAATTGAGCCCGAGTTTATCCGGCGCTGCTTCGCTGGTTTATTCCACTTACCTGGGAGGGGACGGCAATGATAACGGCGATGGCATCGCGGTGGATGCCGCCGGTAACGCTTATGTCGTTGGTACTACGGATTCCGGTGGTCCCACTTCCCTGAATCCTTTTCCAACGACTCCCGGAGCCTTCCAACGAATCTACGGCGGGGGAGATAGCAACGTCTTTGTAAGCAAGGTCAATCCTTCCGGATCCGATTTGGTTTTTTCCACTTTCGTGGGAGGTTCGGGCGCCGATGAAGCCACGGACATTGCTGTGGATTCAGCAGGGAATGTTTATGTTACCGGAGATACGAACTCACCCAATTTCCCTACTGCGAATGCCATACAAAGTACGCTTGGCGGATTGTTTGATGCATTCGTAACCAAACTGAATCCAGCCGGGTCGGCCCTGGTCTATTCCACTTACCTGGGAGGAAGCGGCGATGATGCGGGGACTGCTATTGCATTGGATTCCTCGCAAAATGTCGTCGTGGCGGGCACTACCACGGGAAATTTCCCGACGACACCCGGAGCTTTCCAACAAACTTTTGGCGGGGGAGTCGAGAACGCCTTTATCGCGAAGTTGGGCGAACCAGGCTTGGCCACACACTTCCGGGTCGCTGCATCGGTAGGTTCTACCATGGCGGGCGCGCCGTTTTCCATTACCGTGACTGCCCTAGATGCCCAGGAAAATGTGGCGACCGGCTACCGGGGCACAGTAACTTTTTCCAGTACGGATGGCAGAGCCAGCCTACCGGGAAATTATCCGTTCAACGCCAGTGATAATGGAGTCCACCAATTCGTCAATTTAGTCACTTTGGTGACGGCCGGTGCGCAAACCGTTACGGCGACCGATACCATCACGATGTCGATCACAGGCACGAGTCCCGCCATTACCGTAACCCCAGCGCCCGCGGCATCTTTTGCATTCGACATGCCGTCCACGACTCTTCCCAACACACCTTTTACCGGCGGTATCTCGGCTCTGGATCCTTACGGCAATATCGACACCAATTACGGGGGGACGGTAACCTTTACCACGACCGATCCCGATCCTGGCGTCGTAGTACCTCAGCCTTATACGTTCAGCCCAACTGATGCCGGCGTGGTCTACTTTCCCAACGGCTTCACCTTAGTAACTGTCGGCGATCAATTCATTTATGCCAATGACACCGGCACGGTTTCCGGCTCGGCTCTGGTCACTGTGGTTCCAGGTGGCAGCCCAGGGAGGGGAAGCGGTCCCCGAGGACCCGGTAACAGGATTGGGCTCGGACTGATTCAGCCGACTTTAAACGGCCAAATTCACCAGAGACCCCTACCATCAACGCCTGGGGGGCTCACAAATGGAGGCATTGCTGCACGGCAGGGTTCCGCAGGGCGACCATTCGTCTCTGCCATGGAAACTGTAAGACTCGACCGCTATTATGCTTTATTCCAAAGCGAGGGCCTTTGGAGTTATCGAATCCACCGGCAACAGCGAGACCAGGGCTCGTAAATTCATGCGCGCGTCCACGCTTTCGCTGCCGGAGCTGCAAACTCTGACCAAGGCCCTTACTTGGGTGTTCCGGAAAAACGGCTGCGGCAATACCCCCGTTTCGGTTCTGAACCGACAATTAGTTGCGGGAATTGGCTCGTTCCACAGTGAGATTGTGACATGTCGTTTTGCGAACGGCCAAAAGCGGCGATTGTTCTGCAAATTCGGCAGTGCGCCGCGGCATCGTCATCCGACGGTCCGGCATGGAATCGCATACGAGGCCGCGGTTTATCGACATGTTCTGCGCCGGTTTTCAGTCCCAACCCCAACCTATTATGGGATTTACTCGGACCGAGTTAGGGGCCGAGTGTGCCTCGTGCTCGAATATTTGCGAAACACCGAGCCGGTAGAATTCGTCAGCGAGTATGCCGCCGCGATGCGCCGAGCCGCGCAATGGCTCGGGCAATTTCATCGCTGCCAAGAAGTCCACTTGCCCCCTTCCGCCGGGAGGGTTCTTAATCGCTATGATTGTGGGTACTATCGTCGCTGGCTCCGGCAGGCGTCGGCTCAGGCCGTTCATCTTCGCCGGCGGCATCCCTGGTTTCCTCAGGTGTGCCGGCGCTACGAGCAGTGGATCGATCTGCTGATCCCGTCGACCACTTTCATTCATGGTGATTTAGTATCCGGTCACTTGCTGGTGGGCGACGGGAAGATTTTTATCATTGACTGGGACCTGGCTGCCCTGGCTGTCGGGGAGATCGATTTGGCCAACCTGACCTGGGGGTGGGGGTCTGTGATCCGGGGCGAGTGTGAGCTGGCCTACGAAAGAGCGCGCTGGCCCGAGAAGACCGCACCTGCGGACTTTCGATTGCGTTTGGCCGCCGCACGACTATACCTGGAATTTCGCTGGCTGGGTGAGGACGATGATACCGAAGACGCGGAACCATTATCGGCGCGTCTTGAAAAACTCGGCACTCTGGCCCGGCGCTTGAAAATAATATAAGCCTACTAACATATTGATTTTTTGACAAATCGCGGAATGTGACCTAAAGTCCAAATAAGGAACGGCGTCGGCAACTTCCCGCCTCAAGGGCGCTCGCAGTCCCATGCGACCTCCCGTCGAAAAAAGGCTTCTGTCAAAACCGCTGGAGTGGTTTTCCAGGGCGCCTTGTAACCTTTGGTGCAAAGGGATCCAATCCGATGAAAATTCCCCTGGTCACGCAGTTGCCCCGGCGGGGTACCACGGCGATTGAATTCGCCCTGCTGGGACCGATTTTTTTCCTGTTGGTGTTGGCGATTGTCGAATTCGGCCGGACCTTCATGGTCATGGAATTGCTCGCCAATGCCGCCCGGATCGGTTGCCGGCAAGGAATCCTCGAAGGAACTTCCAATCAGCAAATCACCGACGCGGCAGTCAATTTTCTCAACTCGGTGGGCATTTCCGGAGGATCCGTGCAAGTGATCGTCAACGATGCCAGCGGCAATACCGTCGAAGCGGCGACCATGCCCGCCTATACGGAAATCACCGTCCTGGCTCAAGTTCCCGTCAGCCAGGTAACCTGGTTGCCGGTGGCGGGGATGCAAATCTTCCTCCCTGGCGTGGGCAATGTGAGTGCCGGGCCGACCGGTACGCTCGCCGGCCAGTTCACCATGCGCCGGGAATGAAGCAACGGCGTGGGCAACCAGTTGTGCAACCGCAACAATCTTTCGCTGGAGACATCGGATCATGGTAGTTTTTCCCTTCGCAAACTGCACCGCAAATAAGCGCGGCGGCAAACCCTATGGCGTTCGGCGTCAACGCGCGGCAGCCGCGGCCGTCGAACTGGCGATCATCGCGCCCTTTCTGGGAATGCTGATTATCGGCATGTTCGAGTTGAGCCGGGGCCTGATGGCCAAGGAGACATTGTGCAATTCGGCCCGGAAGGGCTGCCGCACCGGGATTCTCAAACAATACGGCAACAGCGATATTTTTAATGATGTCGTCAACGTCATGCGTGACAACGGCTACGATAGCAGCAAGTTCAATCCGCCGCCGCCGACCGGTCCCCTTTCCGGGCAGACCTACATCGGCGCCGTGACGATCACCGTCACCGATCCCAGCGGCAATCCGCTCGACGAATCCCTCGATGCCGCGCCCGGCAGCAAGGTCACGGTGCAGGTGTCGATCCCGGTGTCCTCGGTGATGTGGGCCACGGCGAATTTCCTGCAGGCTACCGTGATCGAGTCCGATGTGATGGTCATGATGAAACAATAGAACCGGTTCACTTCAGGGAATTGATCCAACGAAACCGACATGTGCTGCGGACCTCGCGCGGAGCGACAAAACAAAATTCGCTGCGAACCTCACGCGGAACGAGAGGGCCCGCCAACGGCAGCGCCAGCGAGCCGCAACGGCGCCGTCCGCGCCCTATATTTGTATACCGGCGGAGCACCATTCGCGGGTCGATGCAGCGAGGTAGAGCTGATGGCGGGCATGCTCTTTTTGGGGCGGTATGAAGCCATGCGGCTCCTGGGCGAGGACGTGGATCACCGCGCCGATATTTACAGCCTTGGCGTCATGGTCTACGGGCTCCTGACGGGGCAGCGGCCTTTCGATGGTTGCGCCGTCAGCGAGATGATGGTGAATGGTAACCATCGTCCCCCGACGCCAATGGCCCGAAGGGGCGGTGGAGCCGTGATTTCGCGCATGGTGGCAGCAGTCGTACAGGCTTGCCACGCCGACAACCCTGCCGACCGGCCGAAAAGCGCACGCGACTTGGCGGAGCTCTACGGGAGCGCCATCGGGAAACAGATCTGGAATGAGGCCGATCCGCCGCCGTTGGCGGCCGAAGTGGTCTCCGGCAAATGCCCACGATAGAGGGAGACTTCCCGGCCGACGCCGCGAACCTGGGCGCCAAGATGGTGGCGATGCAGTCTGAGCAGCTGTTGGCCGGTAATAAATCGCAGCCACAAGAAGAGCGGCATGGTGGGCTCCTTCAAATACTCGGCCCGGCGCTCGAATGCTTCGATATACGCTTCCTGGATAACGTCGGAAGCATCGATCCGGCGTTGCAGCCGGCGGTCGAGGCGCAGCGCGACCATTCGGCGCAGCCGGTCGCGGTGGCGTGCCAGCAGGGCACCCCATTGCTCGTTGTCGCCCCGGGCGGCGGCCTGGAGCAACTGATTGGTTTCGGTCGAATTCTCGGCCATAAGCACCGTCGCAAACGCTTCCGGCTCGTAACGCCGGAGCAACTTATTACTTTTCTGCCATGGCCAACACCATAGATATTAACTGCGTAAACGGCCAGCGCCAGGACAGGAAAAAGGGGCCGGCACCAGGATTTCTCAGCCTTGCCGTGATTGTACACATTGCCGCGGAATGCAAAACGCAAGAAATGTCGCCTCGAGGCACGGACTTCGAAGTGGTGACCCTAATGGACAAATGGGGATCGGGTCAGTGTGGCGCTGTAGGTGAATATCTTGGTGGAGGTGTGCGAGTGGTGCAGAAACGAGCTGTCGTAAGCTGATGGTAATTGCGAGGTTGCATAGTGACATTCGTTTCCGGTGGAAAAACAGGCATCAAAGATTGGGCGGCGCCAGTGTCTCGCGATGAAATTCAGTTTGTTTTCGTATAATCGATGTGCCGAGAGCCGGGGGGTGCCCGAGGGGTTCGGAAACGAACTGTTGCAAGTGACTGGGCGCCAACAAGTTGCGGAGGCGAGTTCGTTTTCCGGTAGATTTATGGGAACGAATGATGGTTGCAAAACGATCACTGAACTTTTTTCACGAGTTCGTGGACCTTACGGATCAGGATTTCCTCAACGTCGTTACTGAAGCGCGTCGGCTGCCCGTAATAGATGAGATTGAAATCCGCTTCGTAGCCGCCTTCGAGGAGAATGCGCACCGAGGGGACATAGGCGAACACATCGTTGGTGTAGCCCGCGACCCAGAGGTTGGTGTCCCGGAATTCCCGTTTCAGGCGCAAGGCATAGTCGACGACGACTTCACCGCCGATGGACACTAGGGTCAGATCGTTGCCGAAGCGCCAGGCGGCCACGGGACAGGGGTAACTCGTGGGGATTTTTTCCCCGCGTTCGAGGATATCGAGGTAGCGGCGAGCGTGGCGTTTGATGAAAGGGTTTTTATCTTCGAGCCGTTTCTGGTAGTCCTCGCGGCCTGGGATTTTTGCAAAGGGCAGATCGACACGATCAAAAGCGGTTTTGACAGGGCCGTGAATGGCCAAGAGCGGGCCCCGTAGAGCCTGACTGACGGCGCCGGCGATTTCCAGGCCGTGGTGCCGGGCAAAATCCAACTTGCCGCGCGGCTCCGGGTTGGCATCGGCGCCGCAGCCGGTGATGAAAAAAGCTCTTGCACCGGAATAGGCGCGTTCCAGATATTCCTGGGCAAAGCCCGCCCAGTCGCCGCTGATGCGATAGCAATTGCCGTCTAAGGTGGTGCAATGGCAGGCGTAGCCAAAGACGATGGCCTGGACTTTGCCTTCCAGGTCATCAATGCGCATCACCGGAACTTCATGATCGACAGCGCCATCCGGATTGACGCCGAAGTTGACGCCGCCGGAGCGGAAGACGCGCCGATTGACGGCAAAAGTGGCCCTGGTCCGGGCAAACGACAGTCGTGCCGGAAACAATTCCTGCAAGGCGTCGGCAACCGCGTTATGGATTTTTTCCTTGAGCATTTGCGTGTGTCTTTCTACGGTCGCCGCGGCGTCGGGCTGCAAATCGAACATCATCATGCGGTCGCTGGCGATCACCGGACCGGTATGGGTATGGCTGGCAATCAACAGGACATTCGCACCGGGGATCTTGAATTCCTTTTCCAAGCGCTCGGCGATGGGTTCGGCAACGCCGCGGGGAAAGCCAAGAATATCGGCGGTGATCAGCACGAAGGGAGCACTGTTCTTCTGGTGTAGGGTGAGGACCCGGGCATACAACGGGTGATCCACGCCTTCCGAAGGTTTGTTGCGATTGCCATAGCCGGCCATCCAGATCGGTTCGGTGGGAGTTATGTCAACGCGAGCCATGCCAACTTGCAGGTCTTGACCGGCCGAGGCCGATGCCAGCCAAGCTATCATTGTCAACGATTGAATCCAACGCGCCGAATTCATGAGCCGGATCTCCTTTGCGAGCGAACCTTTTTCACCTGAGCGTGGACCGCAGCGACAATCCGTTCTTCAATCTCGGGGCCCCAGACCGCCGGCAGGCCGTAGTAGACCATCGATCCTCCGCCCTCGTAGCCGCCCTCGCGTAACACGCGGAGGGAAGGAATATACGCCATGACATCATTGGTGTAGCCGGCGACCCACGTCTTGTCAGGCCCCAGCTCTTTTTTGAGGCGAAGAGAATAATCGACCACAACTTCGCCGCCGAGGGCCACCCAGGTCAAATCGGGTCCCAATTGCCATACCTCGATCGGGTAGGGATAAGTGGCGTTTAGCGAGCCATTTACTTCCAATTGGCGAAGGAGAGCCTTGGCTCGCGCGGCAATGTAGCGATCAGTTGACCCGGAATTCTTTACGAGTTCTTCGCGCGATGGCAGATCGGCGAATGGAAGATCGATTTCCATATAGACAGCGTCCAGGTTGCCGGCAATGGAGTTCAGCGGTTTCTTTAGCGTAATTTCAACACTCTCGGCCAAGAGCCGGCCGTAGTGCTCCACCAGGGCCACTGTGCGACGAGGCAATGGATTTTGATCGCCGCCACAGCCGGCCCAGAACATGGCGGTGGTTCCCGAATGGACGTTTTCGAGCTCCAACTGTGCGAAGCCAGGGTAATCTCCCGACCATCGATAGAAACTCAGGACTGTGGCGTGGCAAGCGTACCCGAAGACTATTACCTTCAATTTGTCCGCTGCATCGTATACCGCCAGAACGGGCACGTCATGATCAACCGGGCCTTTGATTTGGCCGGCTTCTCGCAGTTTGGGGACGTCGGCTTCTTTGTTATTGCGCCGGTTGACGGCGAATGTGGCCCGACCGCCGCCCCAGCGTAATTGGGCCGGCTCCAGCTTGCCGAGTGCAATGCCGACGATTTGTACAAGGTTGGCGCGCAGGCGGACAGTGTAGTCATCGATGTATCTTCTTTGCGTTTCATCCAGATCATACATGGTATCGAGGTTGCGGCGAACCACCGGCCCGGTGTGCGTATGGGAGACCGACAGCCTAACGGTTTCGCGTCGAAAGCCGAATTTTTTTCGGAGGTCCTCACACACCGCGACGGAGAGATCGCGGGGAATGCCGACCAGGTCCATGGTGACCAAGACGGCCCGGTGGCCTTCCGGGTCCTGCAAGACGAGGGCCTTGGCCCACAAGTCGTGGAGTTTCCCCTCCGCCGGTTTATTGCGGCTGGAATACCCCGACATCCACATAAGCTGCTCTGGGGTGATGTTGATTCGGGCGACGCCGGCTTTCCAGGTTGGTTTTTGCTTTTCGGCGGCCAATGCATCGGGACCAAAAATGAAACTGCAAAACAAGGCACCCAGCGCGGCGATGCCCCAAGCGAAACATAACGATAAACATCGCTTGTGGGCTGAAGACCCGATGCCCGTACTCATGTGATCGGCCCAGTCGTGAGTAATTTCAGTTATCCGCAATTGGGGGCTGCCGCTCAGCGCTTCCCAGGCGTATGATAGCACGGGTCGCCGTCATGGACATTCCGTTTTCCACCCGCCGGAGGATTCCCATCTTGATGCACTTCATACGGTTCCTGCTTGTCGTGCCGTTTTTCGTTTTTCTGTTGCTTCCCGAGCCGGGATCGGGCGAGGAACCGGCCAAGAGACTCAAGGCCGGCATTATTGGATTGGATACCTCCCACGTGACGGCGTTCACGAAGTACTTGAACGATCCAGCTGCCAAAGGACCAGCTGCAAATGTCAAAATCGTAGCGGCATTTCCCGGCGGCAGTCCCGATGTACCGGCCAGCCGGGACCGTGTTGCGGGGTACACCAAGGAACTGCGGGAAAAATACGGCGTTGAGATTGTCGATTCGATCGAAGCGTTGCTGCCGAAGGTGGATGTCATTCTCCTGGAAAGCGTGGACGGGCGGCCCCATCTGGAACAGGTCAAACCCGTCCTGAAAGCGCGCAAGCCGGTATTTATTGACAAGCCCGTCGCGGGTTCTCTGGCGGATGCCGTACAGATTTATCTGTTGGCAAAAGAAGCAAATGTGCCGTGCTTTTCCAGTTCCTCCTTGCGCTTCAGCCCTGGAGTTTTCGCGTTGAGGAACGACCCGCAGGTAGGCCGAGTTCTCGGCTGCGATGTCTACGGTCCTTGTTCGCTCGAGGAGCACCATCCCGATTTGTTCTGGTACGGCATTCATGGCGTTGAAATGCTGTTTACCGTGATGGGCACCGGTTGCGAGTCTGTCGTCCGTGTCCAGACCAAGGATTCGGACTTGGTGACCGGCATCTGGCAAGGCGGCCGGGTCGGAACTTTCCGAGGCATTCGCAAGGGTGCGTCAGGCTACGGGGGCACGGCGTTTGGAGAAAAAGCCATTGTGCGTTTCGGCAAATACGCGGGCTACGAGCCTCTGCTGGTAGAGATTTGCCGGTTCTTTCAGTCGGGAAAACCGCCTGTTAGCGCTGAGGAGACGCTCGAGATCTTTGCCTTCATGGAGGCGGCTGATGAAAGCAAGCGCCAGGGCGGAAAGCCAGTGACCCTGGAAAGCGTCATGGCGAAAGTCCGGTGAAGCCTCCCGGAACCTGGATTTTTTGAACTGGAGAAACTGATGCGAAAGACATCCTCGATTTTATTGCTGCTTGCCGGTGGCTATATTCTTCAGGGCAATGTGCCGGTATTTGCGGATGTTAAGATCCACCCGCTGTTCGGCGACAACATGGTACTGCAACAAGGAATCCGTGTTCCCGTTTGGGGAACGGCCGATTGCGGCGAGAAAGTCACCGTCCGTTTCCAGGGCCAGGAAGTTTCCGCACAGGCTGAGGACGGCAAATGGACACTGTACCTGGAGAAATTGCAAGCCGGGGGGACGTTTCAATTGACCGTCCACGGGAAAAACAAGTTGGAGTTTACCAATGTCCTGGTCGGCGAGGTCTGGGTGTGCAGCGGCCAATCGAACATGGCATGGCGCGTGCAGCAGAGTGCTAATTCGGACGAGGAGATCGCCAGTTCGCAAAATCCGCTGATTCGGCTGTTTACCGTGGCCCAGGCTCATGCCGATAACCCACTGGCCACGCTGAAGGGCAACTGGCAGGAATGTGGTCCCAAAACAGTCGGTTCTTTTTCCGCGGTCGGGTATTTCTTTGGCCGGGACTTGCAAAAAGCCATCGGCGTTCCGGTGGGATTGATTAGTTCGTCGGTAGGCGGCACGCCGGCGGAAGCCTGGACCAGCCGGAAAGCTCTTGAAGCGAATCCCGCCTTGAAAGGCATCGCGGATCAATATTCAGCGCTTTTGAAGGATTATCCGCAAGCCCGGGAAAAATACCTTGCTGCTTTGGAAAAACATAAACAGGCCGTGGCAGAAGCGAAAAAAGAGGGAAAAATGCCGCCGCGCGCTCCGCAGGCTCCCATGGGGCCGGAGAGTCCACGCCGCCCTGCTGCTCTGTACAACGGCATGATCGCGCCATTGATTCCGTTCGGCATTCGCGGCGCGATCTGGTATCAGGGCGAAAGCAATGCCGGCCAGGCTTATCTCTATCGCAGCCTCTTCCCGGCCATGATCCAAAACTGGCGAGACGATTGGCGGCTGGGCGATTTTCCTTTTCTTTTTGTCCAGCTGGCACCGTACATGAAAATTGATAGCGAGCCGAAGGAAAGCGCCTGGGCGGAACTGCGCGAAGCCCAACTATTGACTACGAAGAAACTGCCGAACACCGCGATGGCGGTGATCACCGATGTCGGCGAGGAGAACGACATTCATCCCAAGAAGAAAGGCCCAGTTGGCGGCCGGCTGGCGCTGGCCGCGCGGTCCCTGGCATATGGCGAGAAGATCGCGTTTTCCGGCCCCGTTTATCGAGACATGAAAGTAAAAGGAGATCGGGTATTTTTGACGTTCGATCACGTTGGCGGCGGGCTGGTAGTCAAAGGCGACAGGCTGGAAGGATTTACCATTGCCGGCGCGGATCGGAAGTTCGTTGCAGCGGAAGCGCAACTGCAGGACGGCGGAGTGATCGTTTCGAGTCCCAAAGTGCCCAATCCCGTTGCAATCCGATTTGGCTGGGCCAATTACCCGGTCGTCAATTTGTGGAATAAGGACGGTCTGCCTGCGACGCCCTTTCGGACCGACGATTTTCCAATTACGACGGGATCGTAGTAGCTTTAGCAATTTAAGTTGAAACGATAAGATTCTCGGTAAAAACAGGCGAAAAACAGCAAATTCGCAGGCCGGAACGGTAACCGGTATAGTAAGCCCCCTATTTCCGCGGGATTTCCTGGAATCCCTTTTCCCCCGCTAGCCATCTTGTGAGACCCAATCAGTCCGCGCGAGTCCAAGGACTGTCGAATCTCTGGAAATCGATTTCTCTTTCAGCGACATTCCCTTGATCTCCGACTTATAATACCAATAGCGAGGCCAATGGTGTGCCTTGAACAATGGGGGAGAACAGAGATGAGCGGCCCCATCAGCAATACCGGACCAAGTGCACCGAAAAAATCCGGCCGGCGTGAATCCGTGCTCACACTAACGATGGCCAGGCAAATGATCCCACTAATCCAGCGGATCATTCAGGATATTCTAACCACGCGGCAGGACTTAACACGGTTGCTTCCGGAACAGGAACGGCTGGATAAGGAACGCAGATCACTGGATTGGCCGGAACGGGTTAGGCGTTACCATCTGCAGGATGACATCGCTGCGGTGGCAAAACAGCACCAGCAAGCTTTGGACGAATTGGAAAACCTGGGAGTCACTCTGGTAGACGCGGCCAGAGGCCAAATCGGTTTTCCCACCCTTGTCAACGATCGACGGGCTTTCTTTTCCTGGAAGCCAGGAGAAGAAAAACTAAAGTATTGGCATTTTTGGGGTGAAAAACTGCGCCGGGCTATCCCGGCAAGCTGGTTCAAAGAATCCGAAGCAAATTGAGCCAGTTTTTAGTCGAAACGATATTGACAAGTTGAAAACTTGCCGTCACGATCAAAAAAAAGGCCTTTCCGGAATAACCGGAAAGGCCTTTTGCTTTTTCGGCATTTGCTATTTGGTTTCGTATGTCATGAGAATTTCGGCTTCGGGCGCGTCCTGCAGGGCCTGAAGTCCCCCGGCAATGACCAGGTCGGCCAGATCGGCGCAATCCTGATAATACTGGTCGGTGGGGCGACCGCCGGTGAGTTTGCGGCGGATATCCTGACAAAGGATATCGGCCGATAGCATCGCGCCATCGTTCTTTTGTTGATGCCCCCACAAGGCGGCGGTAAGCATGACCACCGTATCCTGAACCCGTTGGGACAATTCGGCCATGCGACATTGCCGGTCGGCCAATTTCAGCTGATGCTTCTGCATTGTATCGCTAATTTCCTTGGCGTAGCCACGGAATAAATTCAGGGCGTAAACAACGTGCTCGGCCAAACGAGGATTCATCGATGGAACGGTTTGGTTATCTCGGCTCTTAAAGCTTTGGCCGATGGACCATTTCTTATAGGTCCAAATCTCCTTGCGTAATGCCCAAACGTGGCCCGGATTATACGGGCTGAAATCTCGGATCTTGTTGCGCTGGAGCGCCTCGCCGATCGGCCCGAAGAAGGTGAGCCCGTGATGTTTTACCAGCGCTTTAAAGAAGGCCAGGCCCAGCATTTCCCCTTCCCCTTCATAGATGCAGGGGGCAAGGAAATCGTAAAGATTATCACCGAAAATGTGACCGCGGAGGAACGACCGCCCTCCATGCGTCTTCATGAAGAGTTCAATAGCTGCTTCCTTCAGGGCCTCGCTTCCAAATATCTTGGCCACGATGCATTCAAGTTCTCCGCGGTAACCCTGGTCAATCAACCAGGATCCCCAATCCACCAAGGCATCGGCACCGGCAATCAACCCCGCCAGGCGGGCGATTCGGCGTTTAACCAATTCCCGCGTATTAATAGCCTGACCATAGGTGCGCCGGAACCCCGCCCAGGGGAGCATGTTTTTCAAAAGGATGCGCATGGTACCGGCGGCATTGGCACATAGGGCCAGTCGGCCAAGGTTGAGTCCATGGTAGGCAATCGTCAACCCATCGCCATGGGATGGCCGTAAGAGGTTTTCTTTGGGAACTTTGAAACGATTAAAACGAAGCCCGTTGTTGTGGCCGTGTTGTAAGGCGTGCAACCCATACGGCACGATGCGAAACTGGTCATTTTCCGCCGGCGGCAATTCGGCAATGAGTACCGCCGGTTTGCTTTCCAAAATAACTACCAACCCGATAGTCCGACCCGGAATGGAATTGGTGATGAACAACTTTTCCCCGGTTACTTCGTAACAATCTCCCGCGAGCACTGCGGTCGTGCGCAGAGCCGTCAGGTCGGAACCGGCGCCTGGTTCGGTGAGCGCGAATCCCGACAAGGCCCTGCCGCTTGCCAGCCTGGTCAGCAAGCGCTCTTTTTGTTCCGGATTGCCGAAAGTGCGAACCGGGTCGACTGCGCCGATGCATCCATGGACGGATGCCAAACCGGCCACCATCGGATCAATTGTGGCCATGCGCGTGAGAAATCGACTAAATCGGGCAAAGGGAGCTCCCTGGCCGCTGTAACGCGGACTGATCAGCAGGCCCCAATAGCCGGCTTCAGCCAGTTCCTGAAGCATCTCGTTTTCAACTTTGCCTTTTTCGTTGTACAAGGTGTTGTTGTTGCGCCGGCTCCGTACGATCGCCAGGGACTTTTGCATGGCCACATCACATGGGGCCGACTCCGGCAACGGCGGGGGCATGAACAAGTCGAGCGGAGTGCGATCTTCCCAAACTGCTTTGTGGACCGGGCTATGTACCGTCTGGTATTGTGGTGCGAACAGGGATTCGACTTGATCATCAGCCTTGTCCACTGCCCCGGTACGGCGGGCTTCCTCCTCGGTCTTGCCGCTCAGGCGGAGCGCGGCTTCCGCGAAACTTTCCCGTTTTTCCTCTTGTTGGATTTGAGTGGCCATCGGTTCCTCGAAAATATCGGGTAAGAGTGGTTTCGGACCCTGATTGAATAATCGGAACAGTAAGTACATATTATGCAAACTATCCCGCTGAACGCCAGTGAAAACTTGGCAATCGCTAAGTATGATGCGGAAACTATTTTGTTCGACAATTATTCAGAGAAAGGCAAAAGGCCACCCATGCTGCGCGAGATACACAAGATACGGAGAATCCAAGTTTTTTTGTTCTGAAGATGACAAAAATCTTTCGCGAAGCGTCGCCCGGAGGCACAGATGGCCAAAGGAGATTGGCAGACAGCCTGTGCCTTTGAGGGGAAACGCAAGATTTAAGTGGACAGCGAGGCGTCAACGAAACGTCCGAAAAAAAGCGACTTTTGTGGAGCGGGTATCTGTCATCGGATCATTCATGCGCGTTGTGGGACATTGCTCATAAATCGGATTGGTTTCGAGTTTGGGATCAATCGAGGTACAAAATACAGCGAAATTCATTAAAAAAACATACAATTGTAGATTTGCTAATGACCCAGGACTAATGACTAATGACCCCAAAGAGAATACTGAGCGGTGTCCAGCCTTCGGGAAAGATGCACTTGGGAAATTATTTCGGGGCCGTCAAGCAGCATATCGCTTTGCAAGATGAAGGCACATGCTTTTACTTTATTGCGGACTATCACGCGCTGACGACAATTCAAGATCCTCAGGTGTTACGGGAGAACACCCGGGATGTGGCCCTGGATTACCTAGCGTTGGGGCTGGACCCCGCCAAGGCGGTATTTTTTCGTCAATCCGATGTGCCGGAAGTTACAGAATTGGCCTGGATTCTGGCCACCGTAACCAACATGGGCCTTCTTGAGCGGGCCGTCTCGTACAAAGAGAAAGTCGACAAGGGGATTGAAGCCAGCGTCGGCCTATTTACGTACCCCATGCTGATGGCAGCGGATATTTTGATTTATCGTTCGCACCTGGTGCCCGTGGGCAGAGATCAGGTGCAGCATATTGAAATGACGCAAGATATGGCTGGCAAATTCAACCGGGCTTACCGGGAAATTTTTCCTATCCCGGAATATCACCTCGACAAAGAATCCAAAGTTCCCGGGCTCGACGGGCAAAAGATGAGCAAATCCTACGGCAACACGATCGGAGTTTTTGCGGAAGGAAAGTCCTTGCGGAAAACGGTAATGAGCATTGTGACCGACAGCAGCACCGTGGCGGATCCCAAGGATCCGGATCGATGCAACATCTTTGCCCTTTACAGTCTCTTTGCGACTGAGGAGGAAAAAGCGGCTCTGGCGGCGCGCTATCGGGCAGGGGGGATGGGCTATGGAGAAGCGAAGCAGGCCCTATTTGCAAAAATTGAGGGCTACTTTGCCCAGGCCCGGGAAAAGCGCAAACAACTCGCCCGAGACGCCTCTATCGTAGAAGAGATTCTTCGCCGGGGCGCGATGCGCGCACGAGCAGAAGCGCAGGAAACTATGACATTGGCGCGCGATGCGGTAGGAGTGCAGGCGGGATACATTGATTCAATGGCACAGAATGTTACGAAGTGAATTCTTCGATCGCCTCCAACAATTTCTTTGGTAAAAGGAGCAACTCATGATGCGGCGAGCGCTGATAACCACGATGTTGATGGCCCTGCCATTCATATGCTCGGCTTTTGGAGCAGGCCGGGATACTCTCAAGGTGTTGATAATAACCGGCGATCATGGCCACAAATGGAAAGAAACTACCCCGTTTCTAAAAGATCTCTTGGACAAGGCGGGAATGAAAGTGGACGTCACTGAAACACCAGCCAAGGACCTCACCGCCACCAACTTGGCGAAGTATGATGTGTTTTTGCTCAATTACAAAGACACCAAGGCCGGAAGTCCCGATACTCGCTGGTCTGAGGAAAACCAAAAGGCACTCACGGAAGCTGTGAAGGGTGGCAAGGGCCTGGTAGTTTATCACCATGCCTCCTCGGCATTCATCAGCGGCAGTCCGTTTGACAAGGAATTTGAGAAGCTGATTGCCGGCGGCTGGCGGAAGCAAGGCAACCATGGCAAGCGTCATGTGTTTACGGTGACCATGCGCAAAACCGACCATCCGATTACCAAGGGAATGCCGGCCGAGTTCGCCCACGCCAATGATGAACTTTACCAGAATTCGGTAATGTTTCCCGAAAACCTTGTCCTCGCAACAGCCTTTTCGGACAAAAATCTCGATCCCAAGAATACCGGCAATCACGAACCGGTTGTTTGGGTAGCGACTTATGGCAAAGGCCGCGTCTGTGAAAACGTCTTGGGACATGACGTTGAGGCAATGAAAAGCGCAGGCTTCCAAACGCTGCTGGTCCGCGGAGTGAAATGGGCCGCCACCGGAAATGTTCGCACTCCCATTCCTGCGGATCTGAAAAAATGAAACCGGAGGGAATAAGGACGGTTACTTTGCCTTGTTTCAACCCCACGGCAAAGCTACCATGAAATAGGTTAGGAAAAACCTGCCAAAAAACGCTTTGAATCCTGCCGCATGCATTTTCCCGCCGCAACGGCAGGAACGGCTGTTAGAATCTGGCCTTCCGCATCCAAAATTGAACTGGCGATGAGACCATTCATCCTGCTAATTGGATTCCTGGGATTCTCGTCGGGCCAGTGCCCAGCAGCCGACGTGTCTCCAGACTCGGGGAGAGGCACCGGTGACCAGCCGTCTTCTGCAATTGTCGATTTCCAGCGGGATATTCAACCCATTCTGCTCAAGGCCTGTATTTCTTGCCACGACAACTCCAAACACAAAGGTGGGCTCCGCCTGGACTCGGCCGGGAATGCGTTGAAAGGCGGAAATTCCGGCGCAGTCATTAAACCGGGCGACGGCAAAAACAGCCGATTGATTCGATTGGTTTCCGGCCTGGACCCGGATCTGAAGATGCCGCCCAACGGTAGTGCATTAAGAGACGAAGAAGTGGGCCGGCTTTGGGCCTGGATCGATCAGGGGGCCAAATGGCCCACGGATGTGGTTCTAACTGCGCCTTCTTCTGCGCAATCCCAGACCCATTGGTCTTATGTTCCGGTCCAGCGCCCCGATATCCCGCAGGTTTCTCGACCCGGCAGTGTCCGCAATCCCATTGATGCTTTTGTTTGGGCGCGTTTGGAGTTGGAAAAAATCACCCCGGCCCCGGAGGCAGACCGCCCTACCTTGATTCGCCGCCTCTGTCTCGACCTCCTAGGCCTGCCTCCCAGCCCGCAAGAGGTTGATACCTTTCTTTCGGATTCACAGCCGGACGCTTATGAGCGGTTGGTGGATCGCCTTCTGGATTCGCCTCACTATGGCGAGCGTTGGGGCCGGCACTGGCTCGACTTGGCCCGCTACGCCGACAGCGACGGCTATGAAAAGGATACCGGCCGACCGCATGCCTGGCGTTATCGTCAATGGGTCATTGAGGCCCTCAATCGGGATTTGCCCTTTAACCAATTCACTGTCGAACAACTGGCCGGAGACCTGCTTCCCAATTCCACGGTCGATCAAAAAATCGCTACCGGTTTTCACCGTAACACCCTTACCAATCGCGAGGGCGGAGTCGACCGGGAACAGTTCCGCGTGGAAGCGGTCGTCGACCGGGTCAATACTACCAGCAAGGTGTTCCTCGGCGTCACCATCGGTTGTGCCCAGTGCCACGATCACAAATTTGATCCCTTTAGTCAGCAGGAATACTATAAGTTATTCGCCTTTTTTAATAGCGACGTGGAAGTAGATCTGCCTGCCCCGCTGGAATCGGAAAAGGATGTCTATGCCGCGAAAAAGACCGCCCACGATCAAAGATTGGCGGAACTGAAAAAAGCCGTGGATGTTTACACCGAAAACGAGCTCCCCGCCAATCAGCAGAAATGGGAATCAGAATTGCATCTTGCCCAACTGCGAGCCTTGCCCGCTAATATCACCGCCATCCTGCTGGTCGACCCAGCAAAACGGCCCGAGGCGCAAAAGAAGGAAATAACGGGATATTATGCCAAGACCGATAAGAAACTAACGCAACTCAATAAAGCGGTGACGGATCACCAAAAGACCGCTCCAGTGCAAGCGCTGGCGCAAACGTTGGCCCTTGGACCCACCCGCAAAACGCATTTGTTGGTGCGCGGCGATTTTCTCCGCCCCGGAGCTGCAGTAGAACCGGGAACTCCCGCGATCCTTTCGCCTGGGAACCCAGAGACCCGGAAAAGCCGACTTGACCTGGCCAGGTGGATCGTCGATCCGGTAAACCCGCTCACTTCCCGAGTCATCGTCAACTGGATGTGGCATCATTACTTCGGCCGGGGACTTGTGCCCACGCTGGAGGATTTCGGCGTGCAGGGTGAGAAACCCTCACATCCCGAATTGCTCGACTTCCTGGCGAGTGAATTCATCGCCCGCGACTGGAGCATGAAGTCAATACACAAGCTGATCGTGACATCGGCTACTTATCGGCAATCTTCGCGCGTGCGGCCGGATCTCCTCGTGCGCGATCCGCTGAACATCTTGTTGGCGCGGCAAAACCGGCTCCGCCTGGAAGCGGAAGTCGTCCGCGATCTGGCTTTGGCCTCTAGCGGCTTATTGAACCCCAAGATCAGCGGCCCCAGTGTACATCCACCGCAGCCGGCCGGAATTTCCGAGTTGACTTATGCCGGTAGTGCCAAGTGGGCGGAGAGTACCGGTGGCGACCGCTATCGTCGCGGCATGTATACCTGGTTTCAGCGAACCAGCCCATATCCGATGCTGATGACCTTTGATGCTCCCGATTCCAATACCAGCTGCGTTCGCCGGGATCGCTCCAATACCCCTTTGCAGGCATTGACGTTGTTGAACGACACCACCTTCGTGGAGTGTGCCCAGGCTCTTGGCAGGCGAGTCGTCGTTGAAAAGCCTGAGGTACCGTTAGAGCGAATTCGTTACTGTTTCCGTCTTTGTTTGGCCCGGGAACCATCCGCGGCTGAATTGTCACGCCTCGGCAAATTCTTCGAGGAACTGCTCCAGACATGCCGTGATACCCCAGCCACCAACGCCCAATTGCAGGGCAAAGAAAAACCTGCCGGGGTCGATACTGCGGAAGCGGCAGCCTGGGTAGCGCTTGCGAGGACTATCATGAACCTGGATGAGTTTGTGACGCGAGAGTAAGAAATCGGGAGTAGATTATGCACCCAATGATTGACAATTTTTTTCAATCTCGCCGCAATTTCCTGACCTCCTCGGCCAGCGGTGTTGGAATGCTCGCTCTCGCTTCCATGCTAAAGGACGACGGCTTGTTAGCCGCCCAGTCCGGTGAGACCGGTCCCAACCCGCTTGCGCCCAGACCGGGTCATTTTGTTCCCAGGGCCAAGGCCTGTATCTGCATTTATTTGGAAGGCGCTCCCAGCCAGATCGACCTGTTTGATCCGAAACCGAAATTGAATGAGCTGAACGGGCAAAAACTGCCCGATTCCATGACCAAGAATGTTCGCTTTGCCTTCATTCAAAAAGAGGGCGCCCGGCTGATGGGCAGCCCCCGAAAATTTGCCAAGCACGGTCAATGCGGCATGGATCTCTCGGATTTTATCCCGCACATCGCCTCGTGTGCCGATGATATCGCCCTGATTCGCTCTATGCACACGGAGTCGTTTAATCATCATCCCGGCCAACTTGCCATGAACACCGGCGTACCGACGTTCGGCAGGCCCAGCATGGGAGCCTGGATCAACTATGGTTTGGGCAACGAATCCCACAACCTGCCCGGCTATATCGTTTTGACGGCAGGCCGCGGTACGAGCGGGGGAGCCTCGAATTGGTCGAGCGGTTTCCTGCCCACCACGTATCAGGGCGTGCTGTTTCGCAACCAGGGCGAACCGGTTCTGAATCTAAACAACCCCGCCGGCCTGACCGAGAAAATGCAGCGGCGGTCTGTGGAGGTGCTTCGCGATCTGAATCGCGAACGCCACAATTTTATTGGCGACCCGGAAATCCAAAGCCGAATTTCCTCCTATGAACTTGCTTTTCGCATGCAATCCGCCGCGCCCGAGTTGATCAATTTGTCGTCGGAATCGCCCGCGACCCTGGAAATGTACGGCGTCGGCCGTGATGATACCGGCAAAAGCGGACGTGGCGGGGGCAAAGGCGTGTACCATTCCTTTGCCGCCAACTGCCTATTGGCCCGCCGCTTGGTCGAGCGAGGTGTCCGTTTTGTCAATCTTTACCACGCGTCCTGGGACCACCACAGCGACCTGGACCGGGAATTGGCGTTTAACTGCATGATGGCGGACCGCCCGGTGGCTGCCCTGCTGAAGGATTTGAAACAAAGAGGGCTTTTGGATTCGACGTTGGTAATCTGGATGTCGGAATTCGGAAGGACTCCCTTGGGTGAAAATAGGCCCGGATTCAAGGCCGTCAACGGCCGGGATCACCACCCGTTTGCGTTTTCACTTTGGATGGCAGGCGGCGGCATCAAAGGCGGCCAGGTCATCGGCAAGACGGATGAGATCGGCTGGAATATCGTGGAGGATCCAGTCCATATCAACGATCTGCACGCAACGATCCTCCAGTTGTTCGGACTCGACCATCTGAAACTTACCTATCGCTTTCAGGGCCGGGATTTCCGCCTGACGGATGTGGGCGGCAAGTTGGTGACAAGATTGCTGGCGTGAACACCGCCTGCTCATAACAGTAATCAAATAAGAGCTCCCATTCCCGCTGCTGGATTTGCCGGCAAAACATCGCACATGGCGATTGACCGTTAGCGGATGCTTCACAAAGATCGACAAAGGCAATTGGATCCCACGAGGATTGTTTTGTCAGGAATTGAGTCGTTTGGGGAATATTCGGATACATCAATTCGTTAGCCGCTCGCCATACGTGTTCGAAAATCGGATGCCGCCCGACGCGCTGAAACCAATATTTGGCATTTGGATAATCCGGTTCCCGGCGATGCATGATGCCGTGCCAGTAGCTCCCTTCTACCGTATGAATCGATTGACTGATCTGGTGGGATTCATCCAGAAAATCGTAATAAAGCCAAATGCCGGCAACGCAGGCTTTTGCCATGTCTGAGTTTCGAATAAGCTGATCACCAAATATGGTTGAGGCCGTGGTCATTTCCAGTTTTTTCCGGAGACTTTGCTTTGGTCTGCTAGGTCCCAATTCCATCAGGTGGGGCTCGCCTAATACCTCCCCAACAATCGGACCATATCGATTCGCACAAAATGTAATCATGGCTGATTCCTATTCGCTAACGGATGGTCACAGTCATTTTTTTTGAACTCGTACTTTTGCTTCAACGCCCGGCCGCTCAAACTGGTTGACACTGCGCACGCGCAGTGCATTCTCGCCCATTTCCAGTTTCCAAAGGAAGGATGCCGGGCTAGCTTGCCAGGAATCGCCGGTCCATTTTTCCAGCCGAGCCAAATTGGGCGTGAAGGTCTCCAAATCGACTCGCAATTCTTCCGGTCGCTTGGTACGCGCCAAGTGAACCCGCGTCCAATTAACGCTCCAATCGATATCTTGAGACCGTGAGGGCGACAAATGAAAAGAGTATTCCGGCGATAGTTGCGGGTCATCCGGACTGTCTCCCACCCACCAATAGCCATCGTAAAAATAGTGGGACCAGCCCTGGTATAACTCACCGGGGAACAATGTTGCCAGATAATTATTCCGTCCGGGAAAAGCATACCGGCGATAATTTTCGAGCTGGCACACCGGATATGCTTTCAGTTCCTTAAGTGAAATTACGTCGGGCCGCGATGTATGACTGCCTGGAGCCGGGCGGCACAGAGCGGCAACCTGCTTCATCAGTTTTACGGGAGTGAAACAAACCATGGTCCCAGCCGTTTTCCCGGTTCGGTAAGCCAGGTGCAATTCCCGGGCACTTAATGGAATTCTGTCTTTTTCGAAGTGCAGTGACACATCGGCCCGCTCCTTGGAATTGCCGGCATCCATCATTACCCATTTGTTATGCTGATTGACAAATACTTCCGAAACGCAATGATGGTCGAGAACGCAATGCCGGGCATTCCAACCGAGGGCCAGGCAGCATTGTGTGAAGACTGCTGCATAATGCGTGCACATGGTCAGGCAATCCGGCTGGTCCTTGCATTCGAGAATCATCAATGAATCCCAAGGCGGCATCCACGCGGCCGGATGACTGCCCCAGGCGGAGTGCCATTGGTTGCGCACCCAATGGCGCAGAAGCATCAGTTGTTCCATTTCCGTTTGACCGGGAGCAATGACTTTATCGAGCTGGTACCGTTCGCGAAGCAGTTTCAGGCGCGGCGAAGGTTCCTGATATACAAAGGGAACCGAACCAATTTCCGGATATCGGTCGGCCGTTCCTTCGAGTACCAGTGCAATCGAATCATGATCTCGGGTTGCTGCAAAGTCCGGTTGGAAATCATATTCAAATTTGAATTGGGCAGGCAGGCGCGGCGTTACGTGGGGATTGAGGGTTGACAGGTTGAATTTAATTTGTGCCCAGCGATGCCCGGCTGTTTGTGCGGAAGGGCGATACTGTTGGTCCAGATCAGTCCAATCTGTCCAATGTTCGGAATCCGGCGCCGGGGTGCTCCCGGTTCTTAATTGGGGAACAAGCGCTGTTCCCTCCGGTTGCCGATTTTGAAGGAATTTCAAGCCGGCAAAGCAAACGGTTCGGCCGGGGAACACCACTGTTCCGGCACCAACATCCCATAAATCAAACACCGCCGACCGGATCGTCCCCTGTTTTAAGCTTTCAAATTGTTTCGAACGAAGGCGAATCAAATACTCGCCTTGCTGGTTGCCTTTGCATCCAAGATTCCGGTCGGACCAGTTGCGACCGCTGTCGGTGCTTTTGAAACTCCCGGTTCGTTTTTGATCCGGTTCAATCAGCAAACTGCCTCCATCGCGGAAAACGACTTCCAACGTAATGCTCGGCAGTACAGTCGAATCAAACTTTGCCCGCATCCATCCGGTCGACTTCAAAGGAGTAGCTTGCGGTATTTCTTTGCCGTTGACTTGAATCGATTTCGCGCTCCCAAAAAAGAAAAGTTCCGGATCCTTCAGTTCGGCATTAGGAAGTCGGAATACTTTTTTCGCCCAGGCTTTTTCCGAGAGAGATTCCGTCTGGTGAAAATCTGTGGCACCACGCTCGCTGGCAATTAGAACAGAATGGGCCAAGCGCATGGATTGGTCAGCCGGGTCGACTACCACTTCCGGACTTAAGAGAAAGCGCTGGGTATTCAAAGACGGATCTTTCTGGTCGCCTGCAAAAATAAGACCGATTCGCGATGAGCTGGGGAGATTTTCTTGGGCATGAAGGCAAGCCGCCTCGCGCACTAAAACTGACGACAGGTAAATAATCGCTATCGAGGAGGATCGGCAAAACATGGATGAGTTTCTTTCAAATCTACTTACTGCGATGCCGTCAATTTCGGAAAGCAAACCACGTGCAACTGCGGATAGATCGCCAGCAGGTAAAGCGAACCTTCTTTGCCGATCGCCGCCCCTTGCATGTATTGCAGTTTATATTTCTCCTTGCGGGCATACACGTGCTTTACTTTCTCTTCATCAAATTCGATGACATTCGGTACCCCGATCGTTGCTACGTTCTTGGTAACCGGATCAAAACACATGATGCGGAGATGCGCTTGCGCATTACCACGCATTTCCAAAGGTCCGGTGGTGTTCAGGGGATAATAGAGTTTTCCATCGTTCCCAAAAACCGCCGCATGAATGTCCTGTACCGGCATTCCCGAGGGAGCAGCCGGCGCTGCGTTTCGCATAACCACCTCTGGAAACGCTCCTCGTTTGAAAGAGTCGATGGCAAACTCCATCAGAAATGGATGACCTGCAGCCGCGCCATACAGTTTACCATTTGGGCCGAGCGCGATCACGTAGGGAGGAGTGTAACCGCCGTCTCCTGCGATTTTGATGGCAAGGTCTTCAATATATCCGGTTTCCGGATCATACCGGACCAGATAATTTCCTCTGCCGACCGTGAAGACCGCGCCGTTTTTGTCGACTGCCATATATCGGCACGCAGCGCCAATTGGACCCCGATCTGCGACTTCGCCGGTTTGCAAATCGTAGATCAGGAAATGGTTCTTCGGTTCACTGCGATAATACAATTTGCCGCGGGCATCGTCGATGGCTCCCGCGACCAATCCTTCATGCCGTTTGAGAATACCCATGCTTCGGCTAAACCCGGTTTTGGGATCGAAATAACATAAGTGTCCCCCGGGGAAACCGTCCGGATCATCGTATTCAGGCCGGGTATCAAATACCTCGTGGGCTTGCTTACTTGCAAACCACACCCGGCCGTCGGCACCGACGAGAATCTTGGAATGGATCTTACCCTGGGTGTTGATCCCCTTCAGCCGTTCGCCTGTCAGTTGTTGAAGATTGACAACTTTATCCATGAACAATGGTTTTTTGGTGGGGTCGAAGCGCAAGAGCCAGGCGTAACCGCCGTAGCGTGCCGCGCCACAATAGACCAGACCATCCTTGGCCACTTCAATGGCCGTATAGCCGGAACCATCGGTGGTTGTCCCCTGCGGAGCAAGGACGATCCGGCAATCGAGCTTGGCTGGTGGTGTCGATGGATCTGCCTGCCCAAGCGAGGCTAGCGTTGTTTTGGCATTGGTGGGTTTTTTCAATGATTTGCCATATTGAACGGGAAAACGAATTAATCGCGCAATCCGGTCTCTTTCCCCCGCGTAGAGATTGCCCTGGTCGTCCGCAACCATGGCGCCGATTCCTTTCATGCTTCTTTGGCCGTCCACCTGGGGAATCCCACCAGGACGTACCGCGGAGGTGGAACTGCCGTTACTAAAGGAGAATCCGCGTGGCATCCCCTCCGCCGAGCCGGCAATTCCAAGCATCGTCAACCCCCGCTTGCCACTTTTTTCTTCGTTTCTTGTTATTGTCGGCGCTGGGTTTACCATCGCCTGGATGGTTCCAAAGGGAAACGGCTTACCGCGCGGTCGCAATTCCAAGTGCTTCCTGTCAAAGATACGTAATTCAAAAAGATAACCGTCCGAAGTACCGCCCACCAGTGAGCAATAGTCGTCATCCGCACCATGAGTTCGCCGATCGATGACCGCGGCATCAAGCCCATTCCAAGATTCTCGACCAGGAATAGCTGGAAGACGGAAAGAAAGCTTCTCCAGCCGTTGGGATTGAAAATCATAACGATACAAGTAACCGTCGGTTCCTCCGGTGTAGGCCTGGCCGTTACAATCAATCGCAATGGTTCGAGATACGTGGCGAGGATAACGAATTTTCTCGTCCGTTCCGCGGTTCAAGTCATCGGCATGGCGGGGCGTTTCAAAGGTGTGATAGCCGGCAATTGCGCCATGGTCTTTAAAAGTCCTTGTTTCCATGTCAAAACTGAAGAAATGGCCATCCGGCCAGGTATTGCCGACGATTTGTTTGCTTTGCGCTGAATACGCAAGCGTGTAAATGCCTTGACCTTGAATTGGCACGCCCAGGTCTTCTACCTTGGCTTCTCCCTTGGCCCCAACAATAAACCGATACAAATGACCAACGGCTTCTGGATCGGTTTTGCGAGCGATACCGGTTGGGTCGGCCTGCGTTCCCGCAATCAAAGAACCATCATCACAGTGAATTAAGACATAGGAAAAGCCGATGCCCCCATCGAGCCGGGCCAGGCTGCGCACTTCGCCCATTACAGGATCACAAACAAACAAATGAGCCGCACGCCCGGTCGTTCCGCCGTAGATCCGGCCCGTTGGGGACATTGCCAGGCACAAAATGCCGCGCTCGTTGGCGGGGATCGCCTTTTCCAAGGAGATTCCCTCGCCTTTTTCAAATATTTCCACGGATTGCCCGAATGCATCGGCAAGTCCCAGGCAGCAAATAAGTCCAACCAAACTTATCGCATTGCGCATGATCGGCCTCATTTAAAGACCTTCGTACTTTACCTGGAAAGAGATAGTCATTACACTGGCAATCGTCCGGAAAATTAGCGCTTGCCGTTTGCGGTCTCGAGGATTCTTTTATGCCGCAGTCGCGTCTCGCCGCCCGAATGGACGCCATTAAGTCCACGGCTGTCAACCGGGTCTTGCAAGAAATTCGGCAGGTCGAGGCCACGGGCAAAAATGTCATTTCTTTGATGCGCGGCCAACCCGATACACCGACGCCCCGTCCCATCGTGCAAGCGGCCATCGAATCCTTACGCATGGGCAGAACCGGTTATCCGGACAACCGGGGCGAACTGCATTTGCGCCAGGCCGTGGCTGAAAAACTACAGCGCGACAATGGTTTGAGCTACGATCCCATCACCGAAATCCTCGTTACCGACGGCGCCACCCTTGGGATTTACGCGGCCCTCGGGTCTCTGATTGATTCTGGCGCGGATGTCTTGTTGCCCGATCCCATTTATGACGCCTACTATGCGCCGATCGCGCTATGGCGTGGAAGGCCGATCTCGGTTCCCTCAACTATCCAATCCGGCCGATTTACCATTCCGCGCACTACCCTTGATAAACTCCATACCCCTCAATCCCGCGTACTACTGCTCAATTCCCCGTGGAATCCGGTGGGAACTGTTTTCAGCCGTGAAGAACTTCAAGAACTGTTTGAATTCGCCCTCGAACTCGATTTGTTGATCATCAGCGACGAGATCTACGAAGCACTGATTTACGACGGGCAGCCACACATCTCTTTGGCTAGCCTATCGAGCGCGGCGAGGAGTCGAACAGTTATTGTCAACAGTTTATCCAAAACCTATGCCATGACCGGTTGGCGCATCGGTTACTGTGCCGGTCCCGCCCACATCATTCAGGCGATGTTCCTGATTCTCCAACAATCGAGCCGGGGTCCGGCGACCTTTGTTCAGGATGCTGCAGCTTTTGCATTATCGACATCTTCTCTCCGTGTAAACGACATGGCCGTGGAATACCGGCATCGGCGCGATCGGGTGGTGCATGCACTAAGGGACTTTGCTGACGTGGCGCCCCTGGTGCCGCAGGGTGGTTTGTTCGTCATGTTGGACGTAAGGCGTTTGGGGCGCCCCTCGGATGAAATCCGTCGGTTTCTGCTCCATGAAGCTGGCGTGGCGGTCATTCATGGTGCTGCCTACGGCCCGGCGGGCGAAGGTTTTTTACGTATTTCCTTTGCCGCCGGAGGAGATATCCTGGAGCAGGGCCTCGACCGGCTTCGGAACGGGCTGCTCCGCTTGCTCCCCGGTTAGTAGCGCGCACGACTGATCTAGGAAATCGGCACGGATTTGACTTTTGAATTCCATCAGAATCGGTTTGAGGCTGATTTCGGCTCGGGCTAGGTCAAAATTCTCGTTAGGTTAGCATGGCAATTACATATCCGTTCAGCTTCATTCCACTCCAGTAAAATACCTTACATCAGACCAGCCACTTCAAATTCGTCGCAACTCTTTTTTCTTCATTCGGATTACAACAACACGTTTCATCCACACCCCTTGCAACGTATTCACAAACCCTGCAACATATCGACCTTCCTTGCAACATACTCCCGATCCCCATATCGTGTGAGTACTTACTGCTGTCAACAAGCGGCACTCTGGCTACCACGTATTTTTTACAATCCGGACAACCAACCCTTCAGATCAACTCCCGTTTGGTCCTTACAATGCATTCATCGCTTCTCGCTTTGCGGCACATTGCCCAGGCTGCGCCAGAAGTACCAGGTCGCCACGGTCCGGTAAGGCCGCCAGGCCTCCGCCAGATCGGTCAGGCGTTTGCGGTCTGGCGTTTTCCGCAATCGGTAGTGCTTTTGCACGCCGACGCGGAAGCCGAAGTCGTCTATCGGCAATACATCGAGACGCCCCAGGGAAAAAATTAAGAACATTTGCGCGGTCCAGCGGCCAATGCCTTTCACATCAACCAGATGGGCAATAACTTCCTCATCCGCCAATTCGTGCAGCATGTCCAGCGGCAGGGCCCGGCGATGAACCTTGTCCGCGAGATCGTGCAGATAGCTGGCCTTTTGCCGGGAAAGGCCGACTTCGCGCAGCCGGGCCGGCGGCGTGCGTGCGAGTCTTAGGGGAGTGATGCCCTGCGGCGCCAGGGCCCGTTCCAACCGCCCGCGTATCGCAGTGGCAGCTTTGGTGGAAATCTGCTGCGAGATTATGGAGTTCACCAACACGGTGAATCGGTTCGGATTATGCCGGAGGGTACAGGGGCCGATCAACCGGATCAAGTTTTTCAGAACCTCATCGCGCCGGGCCAAATGGCGCTGGGCTTTGCCGTAGTCCGAGGAAGATTCAGTCATTGGGGTCCCTATGCACTTACAAACGTTTGCTGTTTCCGTGTTTGGACCGCAGCCGTCGCCAAATCACTTGGATTTGGAGAAATAACAAAAAGATGACAACAAGACCCGCGATTCCTCCGCCAATGGCTATCGGTCGATGTTCCGCAAACCAGCTAGGGGTCACGGCATCCGATCCGGCCGGGCCTTCGGGTTGTAGTGCGGAAGGTTGCGCGAGAGCTTCACGCAGAATTCGCCGGTGTGCCAGCAAATCGGGAGCATCAAATCGGCGACTATCGCGGCACTCGTCGAGCACCGTCGCCGCATCCGCGATATTGCCCTGGGCATTGAGGACCTCGCCCAGCAACCAGTAAAGCCGGGTATCTTCGGGAAACCAAACGAGCAGTTGCTGGACGATTGCCAGGGCATCCTTGGGCAACTTCGCCTGTTCCACCGCAGCCAATTTCCCGGCCTCATAATCGCCGCTGTCCCCAACAAAGCGGACGCCGAAAAGATTGTCCACAGCCGGAGCGGATTTCTGTCCCCGGGCCTGAGTTTGGCTTTCGCGGTACCGCTCGCGAACTAGTTCATAATGGACTTTCTCCACTCGGGTGAACCAATCCATTTGTTCTTTCGTCAAAGCCTGCCAGTCAGTCGGACCGCGGCCTTTGATCTGCGCTAAGTAACTGACGGCCCGGTCCCATTGACCGGCCAACTGGTGCGCGGTTATGAGGTTGGCCAGAACGAAAAAGTTGTCTCTTTCCTGCGCGGCCAATTCCGTCAGCAATTTAATTGCCTTGTCGTATTCTTTTAGGCGGATGAAGTACGCGCTGAGATCAATTTTTTCAGTTAGCGTAATTTGGCCGGATTGCATTCGCGTCATCAAATCATGCCGGCGTCCTTCATATTGCTTTCTTTTCGGGGAACTGACTTGATTATTCCCCAGCTGAATCCATTCGACCAATTGTCCCCGAAAATCAGAAAAAGGTATGGCCCGAATCTCTTTCGTGGTAATTCCCGGCCCAGGCGGAGGCTCGGCCAAATTGTACAATCCCCCTGCGGAAGGTTGCACACCAACACCCCAAGAAACACAGGAAGTCAGTATGATTCTCGTTAAGTCTTTTTTCATTTATTCAAAGCCAAATGTTCCAGCAGCAGTGCGCGAACTTCGGGCGTGACGTCCTTGCCCCCGGAGAAATTGGTGATGATTGTTAAGGGAGTATAAATAATGCCCCAGGGAATTCCCCACCAACCCAGAAAAAGCGAAATCAGCGAATAGCCGAAGCCGCGCCGCAAACCGAGTTCGTTCGGACCTAACAAGAATACGCCCGTTGGTCGCCGTAAAGTGAGAAATAATATAGAAATGCAATACTCATAGAAAACAAACCGGCTTCCGTTGGCAAGCGCTCTTTCCACATCCTGCGGGGTCCATTCATCTATGCCGTGAATTTCAATGCCCTGAATCCGCATGTTCTTTTTAAATTTCGGCCTGGTATTTGCACTCAACTGACAAATAAAAACTCAGTGCAATTTTAGGGACTTCCAGTGAGGTCACAAGTCTGCGGGAAGTTCCGGGAAACTTCGTAAGAAAAGGAGTTGGTAACCGAGCGATGTATCCCTCTCCTCAGCTTCAATTGGAACTGGAACGCCGCGTTCGTGCCCGAACCAACCACCGGGTGCGAAACTTGGCCGTCGAGCTAATCCCGGAAGCCATCATTTTACATGGCAGGGCTAATTCTTATTACGTAAAACAGCTGGCCCAGCAAGGGATTCGGGATGTGTTGCCCAAGATGCGACTGGAAAATGCCATCGTTGTGGACGCGCTGAATTAGAAACTAGTTCCTCACGACTTGGTCGATTCCAACACACAGGTCACTGTAGTCGTAATTCCTCCGCGGGGAGTAAATGCCCCAACTACCCGGCATTTCCGGGGATGACACGCGGCGACAAAGTCATCCAGGAGCCGGTTAACCAGTGTTTCGTAAAAAATGCCCTGGTCTCGATAGCGCTGCAAGTATAATTTGAGCGATTTCAATTCCACGCAGCGGTCGCCGGGCGTGTAGCTAAACGTGATCGTTCCGAAATCGGGTTGTCCGGTTTTCGGACAAAGGCTTGTGAACTCCGGACAAACAATTTCGATGACATACTCCCGGCCGGGATACTGGTTGGGAAAAGTCTCGAGCAAACCGGCCTTCGGAAATTCGGCCGCCGACATGCGTTCTTAACCTCAAACGAATTCGTCGGAGTGTCCTTCCTTCAACCATTGTAGCGGAATGCGCCAGAATTCCGAAACGGCGCATCCTTGATTCCCGCGCGCCGTTTTCAGTAAGATGGAACAGCCCCCTAACCGCGAGGAACCCTGCCATGATACGCCGCATTTTATCCCTGTTCTGGGTACTGCTTTTGACGCAATGCACTTCGGCTGCGGATGCCAAGAAGCTGACGCTTCGCTGGTTTGGACAATCTTTTTTTCAACTGGAATCGAGCCAGGGCACCCGGATCGTGTTCGATCCCCATGCCATTGATGTTTACGGCCGGCCCTCTGTGAAAGCGGATCTGGTCCTGATCAGCCACTTCCATAATGACCACACCCAGGTCGAAGTGATTGAAAACCGCGACAAGAAAGTGTTGGTGGGCCTCAAAGGAACCGGGAAGAAAATCGACTGGAACCCGATCGATGAAAAATTTCGCGACTCCCGCATTCGCACCGTCGGGGTATATCATGATCTGGCGCAAGGAATGGAACGGGGCAAGAACGCGGTTTTTATCGTGGAAGTGGATGGCCTGCGATTCGTCCATTTAGGCGATCTGGGACACCTGCTGAGCGACGATCAGGTCAAGAACATTGGGCCGGTCGATGTGCTGATGATCCCCGTTGGCGGTGTTTTCACCCTGAACGGCGCCGATGCCAAGAAAGTGGTCGAGCAGTTGAAGCCTACCCGATATATCCTTCCGATGCATTACGGAACCAAAGTGTTCGATGATGTACTGCCGGTGGATGAATTCCTGGACGACCAACCCAGGGAAGTCGTCAAACAATTCCCCACGACCAATAAGCTGACCATTGAAACCGATTTCAAACCGCCAAAAGCGATTATCGCGGTTCTGAATTGGAAATAAGATCCTAAGAAGGGGTCAGACTCCGTGATTTTAGGGGGTCGTACCCCTTTTTGAGATAGCTTCTAAAAAGGCCCGTGGTCGTTAATTCTTTGACTGAATCACCTCCACCGCGAATTGCGCGCTGCGCCGAACGTCGCGGTCATTATCTACCTGAGCGGCGCGCTGCAATGCTGGCAATCCCTTAGTTGAGCCAATCAATCCCAGCGCGCGCGCCGCGGCATCGCGGACGGCCGGACTTTGATCGCCGGCCAGGGTAGCGGCCAACGGATCGATCGCTTGCACTGCTTTTAGTCGTCCCAGCTGAGCAACGCTTTCGTTGCGAACGCGTTCATCCGGATCCGCCAAAAGCTGTAAGTGCCGATTGATTTCAGGCGCTTTTCCGCTGGCAGCAGTAATTGGTTCGAGGGCGGGAACTGCCGACGGGGCAACCTTCACCGGCTGACCAGGAACAACCGTCTCCACTACCGGGGCCGGCTGCACAATGACCGGCGGCGGCGCAACGTACCAGCCGTATGGCCGATAGCAATAGGGGTAAGGATACGGATAGTAGGGGGCGTAGGGCCGGTAATATACCGGAGCGCCGATGTTGATACCGACCGCCCAGCTGCCATGCCCGGCCTGCGCTACATTCCCGGAAAATAGTCCCAGAATTAACGCGGTCCCCAATAACGTTCCAATTTGTTTACCCATTTTTTTCCCTCGCTTCCTCGTTGATATTCCTGCTATCCGTTTCCAATAATGCCTGCGGCTACCGCCATTCATTAGTATCGGCCAAATCAAACACAAGGTAAAAGCGGCGAACAATTATGCCGCGAAAACAGAGCAGGTCAATATCTTTCGGCAGCTGAATTCTTGCCGCCGACAAATTTTGCCGTTCTCGGTTTTTTTTGAATTTTTTCATGTGGGTCGGGATTCCAATCCCGACCGCTTTTTGCCTTGCATGCTTCGACTTTTGGACGCACCATCACCTTTTTTTCCCAACCGCTTCTCACTTGTTCACTGGCTTGCCTTTATCCGCCAACCATAATACACGCCAGGAGCAACCGGACCGTTCATATGGAGAAAACCGGCGGTTGCAGGAACCTATGGAAAGGTGGTGTTCATGGAATGATGCGGTGTCAGCGGGAGTTGGCGGCTGCTCCGGGGGCGCTTTTCTGGAGGACCAAAGTGTTCCCCCAATTGAGCACGGACTGGCCCACCCTTTTGCTTGAGGGAACTCCCCGGAGAGGAATGCTACTCTCCCCGGTCTACTGTGTGCCCGCACCAAAAGAATGAGTGTGTCGATGGCAACTCAAGAAAGGTGACTCGGAGAACAGGGAGCACGGGACCGGTATTCAGAGTCTGGGAAACTCTGAAATCGGCTTCGGTGGCGCGGATTGGCCGCCCCCGCCGGCTGCCTGCCGGAGTCGCTTTTCGAGTCTTTCCAAATCCATAAACCAAATCTCTTAGCGGCGTTCGCTTGACCCGTTTCCCCATTGGGTTTAAGATCAACAATGAAGTTGGTGCTTATCCTACTTCGGAGGGAAAAACCCATGCTACAGCTGCCGTGCCGCGGGCGGTTTGGTTCGAGTCTTGCACTGCTTTCTTTGATCCTCATCCCGAGGGCGTCGCGCGCCGATGAGGTTCAGTTTGAATCCCCGGATAAAGTAGAGCTGCACGGTACATTTTACCCGGGCACCAAGAAATCCCCTTGCGCGATCCTGTTACACAAAATCGGCGGCAACCGCCAACAAAAAGGCTGGGACGATCTCGCCCAGGAATTGAAGAAAGCCGACTACGCAGTCCTTAGTTTTGATTTTCGCGGCCACGGCGACAGTCGATCCGTCGCCCAGGAATTCTGGAATGTCCGGTCCAACAATCTGATAAAGGGCGCCGCCAAAAAGCCCAACAAGATTGATTACGTGGACTTTCCCAAAAATTACTACCCCATGCTGGCCAATGACGTTTTGGCCGCAAAGCGCTATCTGGATCAGCAAAACGACGCCGGCTCGTGCAATTCCTCGAATGTAATTGTTATTGGGGCGGAAGATGGAGCCGCCGTTGGCGCCTTGTGGATTGCCTCCGAATTCCAGCGTTACAAGTTAGTAAAGCGGCCAATCGGCGTGCCGGTTCCCGATCCGACAAAAATCGAAGGCGAAGACATTGCTGCGGCAATCTGGCTCAGTATACCCAAAACTCTTTACAACATCGATGTCGCGCAATGGTTGAAAGGTAACGGCAACAGGGTACGCGACAAAGTGCCCATGGTGTTTATTTTTGGGGACAAAGACACCAGGTCCGCCGGGGCTGCTGCGACTTTGTTCAATGCGATGAAACCGGCGGGCACCAAAGACAAGCTCGAATACACCGCCACCCGTTCCAAATCCACTACTTTGGCAGGGGTGGAATTGCTGGGTAAGAAGGGTTTGAAGACCGAAGAAGACATTACCACCTATCTCGAAAAGGTAATGCAAAAACGCGGACTGAAACCGTGGCTCCAGCGGGACCCGCCTGCCTTTGGGTTGATTCAGCTCGGATTATTCGGCGTCAATCTGTAAAGGTGAGTGGTGAGTAGTGAGTGGTACAAAGCCGCTACTCACCACTCAGTACTAGGTTTGGACTGCGCTCGAGCGGGTGGAACCATGGCGATCGGCCGGCGGCGATGTCGTTGGGATGCGCAGGCCCATCGACGGTCCTTTGCTGTTGGCGCAGTTTTTTTGTTCGGAAGATGACACAAATCTGTCGCGAAGGTTAGTCCGGAGGCACAGGCACCCGAAGGGAGATTGGCCATCTACCTGTGCCTTGGAGGGCAAAGCGGAGATTTCAATGGGCGTGGAGGTGTCAACGACGCGTCCGACAAATAGCGACTTTTGTGGACCTTCCGGTTTGGTCTATTCTTCTAGTGGAAACGGAGTTTCTTGAGGGCCCGTTCCCAAACAGGAGTTCGGGAACGAGATAGAAATTCAAAGAGAAGAATAGGTCCATGGCGGGCGGAATACGTCGCAGCGGAAAGGCGGTTTTTGGGGAGTCATAAGTCGAGGTCTGATTGAGGGTTCGGGAATACGTCGCAAAGGAGGTCGATACGTCCGGGGTTTTCAATTACGTCCACGGGGGCCGGGGGGTGGTGGGCGCAACGTATTTTTCAGAAGCGATTGTAACAGGGTGGCGTGGGTTATGCGAAGAGGGAGCATTCCTCAATCTTGCCTATTTTGAAAAATGATGCTGTAGAGCTACTCAGTACTCACCCTTTTTATCCCCGCGGATGAAACTTCCGGTGTATTTCCTTGAGGCGCGCACGGTCGACGTGGGTATAGTGTTGTGTCGTGCGGATGTTGGCATGACCGAGCAACTCCTGCACCGTGCGCAGGTCCGCGCCGCCGGCGAGGAGATGTGTGGCAAAACTATGCCGCAGTGTATGGGGGCTGACCTTCGCGTTGAGGCCCGCCCGGCGGACGTATTTCTTTACCAGAATCCACAGCATTTCGCGCGTTAGAACCCGGCCTCCCCGGCTCACGAAGACCCAGGGCGCCTCGGGGTTGGCCCGAACCAAACGGGGACGCTGCTCGGTCAGGTATTCTTTCAGCGCCGCGATCGCCGGTTTCCCGAGCGGAATCACGCGTTGCTTGTTTCCCTTTCCCAAACATTTGCAAAACGCGGATTGCAAATGGAGATCGATCAATTTCAAGCCGACAACTTCGGACGCCCGGCTGCCTGTGGCGTACAGTGTTTCCAAAAGTGCGCGATCGCGCAAATAGAATCGCTCCCCCGGCTCGGGTGCCGCCAGCAGTTTCTCCACGTTTTCGGGACTGAGGACTTGAGGTATCCGCTCCCATAGAGTCGGCGAACTGAGAAGTTCCACCGCTGCTTGCTCGGCACGCTCTTCCAGCTTGAGATAGCGGTAAAACATCTTCAATGCGACCAGGTGCCGGGCCACAGTCGCCGGGTCCAACTCTTCTTCGCGCAAGAAGGCCAAATAGCACATTAATTCGCGAATGGTCGGTTTGTAAAAATCGGCCAAACCACCATCGGCCACCCACCTGGCAAACCGTTGCAAATCCCGGCCGTAGGCGAGGACGGTATTGACCGCCATGCCACGCTCCGCTTGCAGATAATGCTTGTAAGCGGCAATGTTGTCGTCGAGTTCTGAGTTTAGCCGGGAACCACGCGCGACCATGTTGCGCTCCCTCCCTGAATCATTATTCGACGAGCCAACCGTGAGAATTCAATGAAATGACCGCGTAGGGCCCGGTGCTCGCCGGATTGACACATCATCCAAGCGATTTAACCTCAAGTCTTGCTGGCTGCCAAATCAACGATCAATCTGTCAATTTGGGTGATCAAGATTTGCAAGCCGCAGTCGCCCCGTCGCCCAAACCGTAAAGGTGCTCCCTCGATGGCTTTTAATGCGGCGCAAAGCCTTCGCACGGCCAATTAGTTTCTTTTAGCCATCAGGTAAGCGCTCAGATTGACATGAATGTTGTCGCACCAAGAACGCCAAGCGTCGCCGGTCTCAATAGTACCGTCCGCCGCGGGATGAAGCCGGAGGCTAATCAAGACCCGCCCACTCGCATCGAGGCCTGGCTTCTCTATCAACACGTCCATGTCAATCGGGTCGAACTCTGCCACTGGCGCGGGCTTCTTGACCAGGCCGAGCCGCGCCCATAGGCCGAGAGCCGGGGCTGGCGAGATGGCCCGCCGGCACCACTTGAGGCGGACGCGAATAAGGCCCGGAACACTCTCGACCACCTCGCCCCCGATATCTTTCAAGAAGCCGCGCAGTTTGACCAGGGCGATTTGTTCGGGCATCCAGGCTTCCAACTGGTAAACGGTTGCGTCCGGAGAGCTCGCTGCCTCCGGCGCGGACGGCACCGCCACAGCCGCCAACGGCGGAGGATCGGCCTCATCCCAGATCTGTTTCCCGATGGCGCTCCCGTAGAGCTCCGCCAGGTCGCGCGCGCTTTTCGGCCGGTCGGCAGGGTTGTCGGCCAGGCAAGCCTGTACGACTGCTTCCACCAAGCGCGAAATCACGGCACTACCGCCCCTTCGGACCATTGGCGCCGGGGGCTGATGGTAACCATTCACCATCATCTCGCTGACGGCGCAACCATCGAAAGGCCGCTGCCCCGTCAGGAGCTCGTAGACCATGACGCCAAGGCTGTAAATATCGGCGCGGTGATCCACGTCCTCGCCTCGAAGCTGATGCGGGCAGCTGTACTCGGGAGTGCCGAAGCCAGCGTTCGCGGTGTGGCTGGTAAGCTTCTCCGGCGCGATGTAGACACTCCTCGAATTAGCCGCGAGCCTACCTGCCATGCCGAAGTCGAAGATCTTAATGCGCTCGCCCTCAGAATCGGCGTTGACCACCATGACGTTGCCCGGTTTGAGGTCCCGGTGAACGATGCCCTGGCCGTGCATGGCATGGACCACGGCACAGAGTTGCCCGAGCAGCCAGCCGACTCGGTGCGGGTCGAGGGCGCCGTAGCGCCGCACGAGGTCGTCCAAAGGAATGCCGTCGACATATTCCATCGCGAAGCACGGTCCGTGCGGGTCGGTCATCGAGCTCTCATAAAGTTGCACGGCGCCCGGGTGGCGGATGCGGCCCAGGAACTCGATCTCGCGTCGGAATGCGTCACGGTAGTGCGCGATGCCGGCGTACCGCTGGTGAAGGACCTTGACGGCAGCGAGTTGCCCCCCATCCACCCGGCGAGTTAAGTGGACACGCGCCATGCCCCCCTCGCCCAGGAGCCGCATGGCTTCATACCGCCCCAAAAAGAGCATGCCCGCCATCAGCTCTACCTCGCTGCATCGACCCGCGAAT
>Ga0306920_100000698_pt1 | contig 39938 bp, 35 predicted proteins | sample flu12Cox44000170_FD_204666 | JGI IMG/M metagenome (GOLD analysis project Ga0306920, IMG submission 204666) | Lab enrichment of tropical soil microbial communities from Luquillo Experimental Forest, Puerto Rico - flux4day.12C.oxic.44.000.170 (v2)... | ecosystem: Environmental > Terrestrial >... | reverse complement strand
AGCGTTTTCCTGAAGGCGCCCTTTTCCATTTGGCAAGCCGCGTCGATGAACCCACCGCCATGCACTACACAATCCTGACCGCGAACCGGAAAATCGGTAAGGTGCGGAGAACTTTTAGCCGCTGGGCTGGCAAAACTTTGTTAGGCTGCATTCGCGACGAGCACCGCAGCGCAACTCGAACTTTATGCTCGCCGCCAGCGATGCTTGACGCTCGCGTTTTTGATATCCTGCGTCTGGTTGGGGGAGGCCAAGCATGTCCGCTAGCCGTGCGTCACAACCCATGATCGACTTGCGCAGCGATACGGTCACGCGACCCACGCCGGCGATGCGCCGGGCCATGGCCGAAGCCGAAGTCGGTGATGATGTGTACGGCGAAGACCCCACCGTGAATCGCTTGCAAGCGCGCGCCGGGGAAATCTTTGAACGCGAAGCCGCGCTCTATTTTCCCTCCGGCTCGATGGCCAATCTCACCGCGATTAAGACCTGGACGCATCACGGCAGTGAAGTCATTTGCGAGGCGCAGGCGCACATTTACCTCTACGAAATGGCCGCCATTTCGGCGATTGCGGGCTGCATGCCGAATACGGTGTCGGCGCCGTCCGGAATCCTCACCTGGGATCTGATCGCGCCGCACATCCGTCCGCACATTTACTACCGTGCGCAGACCGCTCTCATCGAACTCGAAAATACGCACAACATGCATGGCGGCACGGTTTATCCGACCGAAATTGCCGCGGACATTTGCGATCGCGCCCACGAGGGGGGCCTTCGAGTCCATCTGGACGGCGCGCGCATTTTCAATGCCGCGGTCGCACTCGGTCGCACCGTGGCGGACATCACACGCAAATTCGATTCAGTCATGTTTTGTCTTTCGAAAGGGCTTGGCGCGCCGGTGGGCTCGATGCTCGTTGGTTCGCGCGAATTCATCGACAAGGCTCGCACCACGCGCAAGCAGCTCGGCGGCGGGATGCGTCAGGCGGGTGTGCTGGCGGCGGCCGGCCTTGTGGCGCTCGAGGAAACTCCCCGGCTGCTGCGCACCGACCACGACAACGCCCGCTATCTTGCCGAAGGTCTCGCCAAGATTCCCGGCATCGCCATCGATCCAAGAAATGTGGTTACGAACATTGTGATCTTCGATGTGCGCGGCACCGGCCGCTCGGCTGCCGAGGTCGCCGCAGCCCTGGCTAAGCATAATGTCCTCTGTGGCGCCACCGGCGCATTCACCATTCGGATGGTCACGCACTACGACGTCGATCGTGCCGCCATCGAATGCGCCCTTCGGGTCGCCGCTGATCTGCTCGCGCCGCGCGCCACGACGGCCCCCTCCTAATGCGCCCGCGAACAACGCTGGTCGGCTGATTTCGAGCCGGGGGCCGGCTGCCACTGCCCAGGATGTTCGGTCAAGCGGTAAAAGGATGTTCGTCCCTGATTCGTTTCCCCGAGCGATGGATCTCTCTTCGCAGAGGAATCCACAACCGCTCTGGACGGTTTTAGATTCTCTGTTCTGATAAAATTGAGTGTGGAGCGAGAAAGGACCTCTTGAAAATTCGCTTTGCGCCGTCTGCCTGCTTCCTTTTTTCGCTTTCCGTATTGATCGGGTGCAGCAAGAAACCTCGCGAAGCGCAGCCATCCGAGCCAACCGCGGTTGTTGATTCGGTAACGGCCGGCTCTATCGCCGGCACCGTGAAATTCGAAGGCACGCCCCCGGTCTTTCGCCCAATCGACATGAGCGCTGAAGCGGCTTGCGTGCAGGCGAACCCTCGGCCGGTGACGCCGCCGGTGGTTGTGCTTGGCGAGCACGGCGCCCTCGCCAATGCTGTCATCTACGTTAAATCCGGTCTGGGTCATTATCGCTATGACACGCCGAGAGCGCCCGTGGTTCTCGACCAGAAGGGCTGCATGTACACCCCACGCGTACTCGCGGTGATGACGAACCAGCCCTTCGAGGTGAAGAACACCGACCCGACCACGCACAATGTTCACCCGATTCCGCGCAAGAATCATCCCTGGAACCGCTCGATTGCCGCAGGCGAGCAACCCTACATCACGACGTTCGCAGATCAAGAGTTGGCCATTCCCATCGTTTGCAACATTCATCCCTGGATGCGTGCGTATCTTTTTGTCTTCGCTCATGCGTACTTCGCTGTGACCAACCAGACCGGAACATTCGAGCTCGAAAACCTCCCGCCGAGCACCTACACGATCGAAGTCTGGCACGAGCGCTTCGGCACCCAAGACACTTCCGTCACGATCGGTCCGAGGGAGAGAAAGTCGGTCTCGTTCACGTTCCAGTCCGGCGTATCTCCCTGAACTTCCGGTGGCATGGCTTGCCACTCTAGCCAAGCTACGGTTCGACATGGATACTACGGCCGTGAATTCACCGACAGCAGCTGTCCTGGGGGAAATCGGGCTTCCTTTTTCCGCCCGCGAATTGGTTTCGCGCCGCTGGGATGTGGTCATCGTCGGCGCGGGCCACAACGGCTTGGCCTGCGCGGCGTATCTCGCGCGCGCAGGCAAGCGCGCCCTTGTGTTGGAGGCCCGTTCGCGCGTCGGCGGGGCCTGCACGATCGAGCAGCCGTTCCCGGGCGTGCGCGTTTCTCCTTGTGCGTATCTGGCCGGACTGCTGCATCCCCTGGTTATCTCCGAACTGAATTTGCACTCGCGCGGATTCGAATGGACACCCGCGGTGAATGGCTTGTTTGTCCCGTTTCTCGATGGCTCTAGCGTTCAATTGTGGGACGACGAGGCGAAATGCCAGGCCGAGATTCGCAACCTCGCCCCCGGGGACGTGGAGGGCTGGCGCGCGATGGGCAATGTGCTCGGTCGGTTGCGCGACGCTCTACGCCCGGAAGGCCATGGCGATCTGTGGGTAGGCGAGCCGCCCACACGCGCTCAAATTGAAGAGCGGCTCGGAAACGATGAGGAAGCCAAGCACGTGCTTTTTGATTGGTCCATGGCGGAATTCGTCGAATACTACCTCGGCGATGAACGCCTGCAAACCGCCTACCTCGGCCAAGGGGTGATTGGAACCAACGCCAGCCCGTTCGACCCGGGAACCGCAAGCGTTCGCTTTCATCATGCCTCAGGGCGGCTGGGCGGACTGCCCGGGATGTGGGGCTACGTCAAAGGCGGTATGGGCATGCTGTCGTTTTATTTCTGCGATGCCGCGCGAGAGGCGGGGGCCGTCGTCGCCACTGGTGTCCCGGTGCGAGGCATCGTGCCCGGCGAGGGCGTCACTCTCGAGGACGGTGCAGTCATTCGAGCGCCTGTGGTCGTCTCGAACGCCGACCCGCGGCAGACTCTACGCCTGCTGGGCGCGGCGGCCGACCCGGCGTGGCAAGCGCGCGTCGAGCAAATTCCGATTGAAGGCTGCACGGTGAAGATCAATGTGCTGCTTCGAGAACTGCCCGACTTCAGGGCCCGGCCCGGCATCGATCAGCCTCACCACTATGGACAGATCAACACGCCCCTCACCAAAGGCGAATGGAAGGCTGCCTTCGCCGCCGCTCGACGGGGTGGGTTGCCGCGGCATCTTTGGTGCGAACTGTATTTTCAGACCGCGCATGACCGAACAGTTGCCCCACGAGGCGTGCACACCATGAGCGTTTTCGCGCAATATGTTCCCTACCAATTCGCCGCCGGCACATGGGACGAACGCCGGAACGAAGTGCGCCGGCTGGTGCTCGACTCGCTCGCCCGCTTTTGCTCCAATATCGACCGTGCCGTGGTCGATGCACAAGTGCTTGGTCCGCCCGATATTGAGCGCAAGGTAGGTCTCACCGGAGGACACATTTTTCAGGGCGAATGCCTGCCGCCATACATGTGGTCAAATCGCCTCTCGGCACGCACACCGATGCAGGGTGTTTACCTGTGTGGCGCGTGCACGCATCCGGGAGGCAGCGTAATCGGGATCAATGGGCGCAACGCCGCGATGGCCGTACTCCGCGATGGCCGTTGAGCTCGCATTCCGACTTATGCGCCTGCTGGCTGCTAGGGTATCCTTCGCAGCACATGCCCGGCTCCCAGCCCTCCCTCCGGCGCGAACTCGGACCGCGTGACCTCACGCTGTTCGCCATCGCCGCCATCACCTCGACGCGCTGGATTCCCGTTGCGGCACACGCGGGACCAGGTTCCGTGACGCTTTGGCTCCTGGCTGCCGTGCTGTTCATGTTTCCGCTCACGATTGCTGTGGCGGCGCTCGTCGCGAAATACCCCGGCGCCGGCGGCTTGTACCTTTGGACGCGCCAAGATTTCGGCGCGTGGAGCGGGTTTCTCTGCTTCTGGCTGTGTTGGGTAGGGAACGCTTTTCTCTTCCCGAGTGCTGCTGTTTTGTATGTGCGAGCCGGATTTTCAATATTCGGCCACTCGCTCTCCCCGCTCGGCGACAACCGCTTCTATCTTCTGGCCGCGACCCTGACCATGGTTTGGATCGCGCTGGGCACGAATCTGATCGGAATGAAAGTCGGCAAGTGGACGGAAAACCTCGGGGGATTGGCGACCGGGACCGTGGGGCTACTGCTGATCGTGATGGCCTGCTTGGTATGGACCGGTGATGGTTCGGCCACGCCCCTGCATATTCTTCCGAAATGGAATTGGGGAACCATCAATTTTTGGGCTGCGATTGCTTATGCCATGTCCGGCATGGAAGAGCCGGGCATGATGGCTGGCGAGATACGCGATCCGGAGCGCACTATGCGCCGGGCGGGCTGGATTGCTTCGGGCTTTGTGGCGGCATTCTATGTGTTGGCGACCATCGCGTTTCTGGTCGTGCTTCCGCCAGCGAAGATCAGCGAAGTGAACGGATTCGCGGAGGTCGGCGACCGCGCCGGGTTCCTCTTACACGCGCCGTGGCTCTCTCCGCTGCTCGCGCTCTTGGTGCTCGTAAGCGGATTGGGATTAATTGGAGGTATCGGTGCAGCTACCTCACGCATGCCATTCGCCGCAGGCGTGGATCGTTTGCTGCCTGCGGCCTTCGCGAAGATTCATCCGCGGTGGGGAACGCCTTACCTGTCCATTCTCGCCCTCGGGATGGTGTCGAGTGCTCTGCTCATTGTGTATCAACTCGGGGACAGCGTGCGAATCGCCTACGATGAACTGGTCTCCCTGATGGTGATTGGGGGATTCTTGCCCTATCTCTTCATTTTTGCCAGCGCCTGGAAGGCAGGCCGGGGTCTCAGTGCGCTCTCCGGTGGCGCGATCACCCTGCTGGCTTTGTTCTGCTCGGCAGTGCCTCCGGCTGAAGTGCGGAACGTGTGGCTGTTCGAAGGCAAACTCGCCGCGGGAGCCTTCGGTATGATAGCGACGGCTTGGTTCATTTATCGGCGCGGCCGCGTTGGCCACAGGGCAGGGAAACCGGACGATCTCGGGCAGAGAGAGCTAGGCGGAGGCGACTGAATCGCTCGGATGAGAGGCATTCTGGCGGGCACTTGCCCTATGTCAACGCCCAATCCCTATTTCGGACAGTTCCGCCAGGAATTGCGTTTTGAGGCCCTCGCTGGTAGAACGCAAGTCCCAGCGGATACGTCTATTTAACAGGGAAACCGAGGGAAAGGCGCGACCCCTTGTTTATCGCGACCGAAAGGGGAACTCCAAGATGAAAAGGCGGCAATTGCTGTCGCTGCTCGGAATGTCGCCAGCCCTGCTGGCTGCTTCGGCTGAAGGTAAGCACAAAGTCTCGAATCCAAATCAGGGCGCTTTTACTGCTGCGGCTGGGGAGCCGAAATATGTGGCGCTCTCGCCGAAGGGCACTCCGCCGCCGGTGAATCGCTTTCCCTTGGCTGCTCGCACCAACACCTCACTTGAAGGCAAGTCCGTTTATCTGGTTGATACGGGCTTTTTTGGCGCGGACCTGCTGCTTGAGCAAGTAGCGGGCTGGTTCGGGCGCAACATCCCCAGCGTCAAGATTGTTATGCGCAAAAAGGCTGGTACGTATCCCGAGCAGGACCCCAAGCTGTGGGAGGAGATTAAGGCCAACGCCAGCGCGACCATCATGGCCATCGGGCATTGAGGCGGCTGTACTCCAGCGACCGTCGGTCACTGCGCAACGATGGAAAAGATGGGCGTGCCGGCTGTTCCGATCATCACGCAAGCCTACCAAGACCTGGCGAAGTCGACCGCCGCGCAACGAGGCATGCCGACGCTTCGAATCGCGTACACCGTTCATCCTGTTTGGGGCAAGACAGCTGAGCAACTACGTGCCCTTGTGGATGGTTCCGATCCAGTCAGCGGAAAGCCGTTTATGAAGGAGATTGTCGACGGTCTCACCATGCCGCTGACCTCCGAGGACCAGAAATCCGGCTTACAGGCGGTTTCCATGGGTCCCGATACGTTCGGTCCCGACACTGCCGACAATCTGCAGGCTTACTTCATGAATAATCAGATGACCGATTACCTCCCCATCGTCATTCCCAGCAAAGCCAAGGTCGAAGCCATGCTGAAGGGCACCAGTCACAAGCCGGACGAGCCGGTGGGGCGGGCGGGCGGCTACCAGTACACGGTGAAGCAAGTCGCAGTGAATGCGGTAATGGCCGGATGCGATCCGTCCTACTTTCCGGTGATCCTGGCGATTGCCTCGACGGGTGATCTGGCGCTCGGCGGCTCCACCACCTCGTTTGGCTATGCCCTGGTCATCAATGGGCCGATTCGCGACAAGCTGAACATGAATTACGCGATCGGGGCGCTCGGTCCGTTCGCGCAGCCAAACGCGACGATTGGACGGGCCTGGACCTTGATGGGGAAGAATCTCGGCGCGGGGTCCATTCCAGGTCAAACCTACTGGGGCGGGCAGGGCAACAATCTCAACTACAACAATGTAGTGATTGCCGAGGAGGAGAAGAGCAGCCCCTGGACTCCGTTCCATGTGCAGAAAGGATTCAAGCCCGAGGAAAATGTTGTGAGTGTATTCAATGGCTGGGACATGCGCATGGGTCACGGCGCGAAGGGCGCCGGGGCGATGGATCTCAAGTTCGATCAACAGATCAGTAGCATGTTCGCGACGCTTACACGCATGTTCAATTGCCTGGTGGTGATAGACCCGCTCACGGCAAAAGCCCTCGTCGATCAGGGATACGACACGAAGGAAAAGTTGACGGACTGGTTGTGGAAAAATTCCACGATCAGCGCGAAGGACTATCGAGAATCCTTTCTGGCTCATGTGTGGCTCTATCCGCGCGCGCTTAAGGGCGAAGAGCCCTATGCAACTTGGTGGAAAGCCCCCGACGATGAGCAGATTCCGTGCTGGCCGAAAGCGGACGATATCGCGATCGTGGTTACCGGCGGTCAGACGAACGCATTCTTCCAAGTCGGTAACATGAACTACGGCCGCAGTGTCTCGATCGATAAGTGGGCCTAGCCCTTTGTGTGGCGAAGTTAGTGCTCGGAGCTTTTCGGCGGCGACGCGAGAGAGGAAGTTCGTCCCTCCCCAAGCAGAGTGTGAACGCTCGCTTGTCTAGAGTGTGCACCCCTTGGTGAAAACTCACCCTCTTGGCGCCCGCTAGTTCGGATGAGGCCCTCGAATCGTTGCCGAGAATCTGAAGGAAGTCGGCGCTCTCTTGACAACTTTTTGGCGCGGGTGTGTAGTGCTGCTGTTTGGGCGCAAAGGGGTCGGATATGGCAGAAGGTCCGCAGGCAGCAAGGCGCGCGCCGGACGGCGGCGCCTACGGTCGTCCAGCGCAGCATCCTGATTGGGAACTGGCGTCGGTTGGCCCCGGCACTCCGTGCGGAGAATTGTTGCGGCGCTATTGGCAGCCGGTCGCGGCGTCTGCCAATGTGACCGACCGCCCACAGTACGTGCGCACTCTGGGAGAGGAGTTAATCTTGTTCCGCGACAAGCGGGGCCGCCCGGGCTTGCTGTATCCGCGCTGCATGCACCGCGGCACTACCCTTTTCTACGGCAAAGTTTCCGAAGAGGGAATTGCGTGCTGTTATCACGGCTGGCTTTTCGATGTGGAAGGCCGCTGCCTGCGTCAGCCTTGTGAACCCGACGGGGGACGCAATCTCGAAGTCGCTCGCCAGCCATGGTATCCGCTCGAAGAGCGCTATGGTCTGGTTTTTGCCTACATGGGCCCGCTTGAGAAGAAGCCCGTTCTACCGCGCTACGACATCCTCGAAGAGGTAGGCCCGGATGAAGAGATTCGCGCGTATGTCGGCGCGTTTGGCTCCACGGGCGACAACAGTCTGCCGATCGCTCCGTACAGCTGGCTGCACATGAACGACAACGTGATGGACCCCTATCACGTGTACGTTCTGCACTCGACATTTACGGGCGTGCAGTTTGCGCCGCAATTCGCGCTGATGCCCAAAGTGGACTTCTTCCAGACAGACGATGGCGTCTGTTACTCGGCCAAGCGCAAGCTCGATGATGGGCGCGAGTACGATCGCATCTCATCGTGGATCATGCCAAATATCATGTCCGTGCCGAACCCGATCGACATCAATCAGGAGCGCTCCAACATGGTCACCTGGTCGCTGCCGGTTGATGACTCGCATTTCACCATGGCGACGGCTTCGCGCATGCCGAAGGGCGCGCCCGATTTCTTTGGCACGGGTAGCGGATTCCGGATGAACGGAAAGCTGTGGCACGAGATGACCATCGAAGAGCATCAGAACACTCCCGGGGATTATGAAGCGCAGGCCGGGCAAGGGCCGATCTCGCTGCACTCAGAAGAGCATCTAGCGTCGAGCGACCGCGGCATCATCATGCAGCGCAGAATGCTGAAGCAGCAGGTCAAGACCGTTAAGGAAGGCGGAGATCCGATTGGCATCAACTTCCACCCCGACAAGGCGCTGGTAAGGATTCGCTCAGGAAATTTCTACAATCGACCGCAGCCGGCTTAATCGGCGCGTCGGGCGCCGACCATGGTCGAGCGGACCTACTATCCCTTGCCTAAGGAATAGGAGGCGGTCGTAGGTGCCAAGCGGGGTTTCCCGATGCAAGGTCCTTCCACAGCAGCTTCTAGAGGCTTAGTTCGCTCAACAGCCGGTTCCGCTTGGCGTTCTCCTCAGCAGGTGCTCTCGGCGAGGGAAGGGGGTTTGGGCGGACTGGCCGTTCGCGTGTAGAATCAGCGTCGGGTGAAGGCCGGGGGAGGGCATGCTCATGGGATTTTCCAAGAATCGGCAAATTTTGGCGTGTGTTACCGCTGTTGCCGCTGCGGTGATCCTGATCGCCGCGGCATCGTTTCAGGTGTATGCGCAAGCGGCAACCCAGGATGAAGTGCTGCAGATGCAAAAGAAATTTCAAGATAGGTGCGTCGCCGGCGACGTGTCTGCCATCGATCCGTTGATGACTGATGATGCCATCTTCATTCACGGGAATGGCATGATGCAGAGCAAGACGGAATTCCTCGACTCGATCAAGAAAGGGCAGCTTGCCCTTTCAGCGTACGAGCTAAAAGATCCCAAGGTGGTTTTCTTCGCTGGCGGCGCGATTGTTTCGGGCCTGGAAGACCTCACCTTCCGACCGCCGGCCGGATCGGCCAATCCTGGGCGAACGATTCATATGCGCGGCTCGGCCGTGTGGGTGCACCAGGGAGGCGCATGGCATCTGCTGCTGGATCAGGACACCACGCTAGCCGGTCCACCCTCGCCAGCAGCCCACTGAGTCTTTTTAGAAAAAACGGATCTGTTATGCGGGTTGTCAATCTTGAGAGCGTACCGTTAATTGAGCGGCAGCACGTCCGCGAAGGAACGTTCAGCTCACGACGCATCCTCGAAGGGACGCCCGGCAAACCCGGCAACTTCTCGCTACAGATCGGCGTTACCCCGAATTACTACTCGCCGCGGCATCGCCACAATTTCGATCAGGTGCGATATCAACTTGAGGGCAATTTCGATTTTGCCGCCGACGGTGTTATGAAGGCCGGCTCGATCGCCTATTTTCCCGAGGGCACTTATTACGGTCCGCAAACAAGTACGACCGTGAATTCGACCCTCGTTTTGCAGTTTGGAGGCGCGAGCGGGAGCGGTTACATTTCTCCAGAGCAATACGAAAAGGCTGCTGCCGAGTTGGCCAAGCGCGGCACATTCTCGAAAGGCGTTTACACTCATCTTGGCCCAGGCGGAAGAAAGATCCATAAAGACGCCTACGAGGCCGTTTGGGAACAAGTGAACGGCCGTCCTCTCGAATATCCACCCCAGCGCTACCAGCATCCCATTTTTATGGATCCCAGCAATTTCCAATGGATCGAATCAAGCAAGCGGCCCGGCGTGAGCGCGAAGCACCTGGGCGGGTTTTCCGAACGGCGCACGCGAATTGCATGTTTTAAGGTGGCGCCGGAGGGGATGCTCGACCTTGAGGAGAACTCTGTTTACTTTGTGACTCGCGGGTTCGGCGCGATTTCCACCAACGGATCAAACAGTCCCACGAACAGTTTCGAGCGCTACACCACGATTCATTTGGTAGTCGGCGATCGCGCCACGCTCTCCGCCAGCGGGAGCGAACCCGCCGAAGTTGTGCACATCCGCCTGCCCGATTTCTCCTAGCCATGAGGATGTTGCCCTCGGTCCCGCTTTGGGCTAGCCGAGCCATCTGTTTTTTAGTTCGGGTCCGGTATTCTTCTTGGCATGGCTAAGAGAAGCGCCGGACTGGCCATGTACCGGGTTCGAAGAGGTGAGCTTGAAATTCTTCTGGTGCACCCGGGTGGACCGTTCTGGGTGAAGAAGGATCAGGGTGCCTGGTTTTTGCCCAAAGGTGAGGTAAAAGAGGGCGAGGAGGCGCTTGTTGCTGCTCAGCGCGAATTCCAGGAAGAAACGGGGCTCAGACCTGCCGGGCCATTCGTCGAACTCGGCAGCGTGAGGCAGAAGAGTGGGAAAACCGTCAGCGCTTGGGCATTTGAAGGCGATTGTGATCCCGCCGCGATTCGAAGCAACATGTTCACAATCGAGTGGCCGCCGAACTCGGGGAAACAGCGCGAGTTCCCGGAAATTGATCGCGGGGCGTTTTTCGCACTCGATCAGGCCCGGGGGAAAATGCATGCAGTTGAGTTCGAATTCTTCATGCGCTTGAAGGCCTTTTTGGCTAGAGACAGCTGAGTAAATTTGAGGCGGCGCTCCCATCGAGTCCGCTGAGACTCTGCAGTTTCGCCCGCATTTGAGGGCGTCGGTCTCCTTGAAGTGATGGCCGATCTGGGCAACTCTGGTTGTAGCCTTGGATCGATGCGCCGGTTCGATGTGCGCGAAATCTACGAGCAGCCATGGTTCTCCCATAAGCTGCGCGATGAAGTCACCGATGCCCTGCAATTCATTTTTGACACGGCACACTTGTACCGGCCTATCGTGTCCCGCCTTGGCATGGCGATCGACGCGGCGGGAATGGATCGGGTGATCGACCTCTGCTCCGGTGCTGGTGGGCGGTGGTTCTGGCTGCAGAAAATGATCGCAATACAGGTCGGCAAAACAATACAGGTAACCTGAACCGAGCGGTATCTGAACCTCGCCGCCGCACGGCTCACCCAACAAACCAGTGGAGGTGCGATCAGCTACTACACTGAACCTGTGAATGCGCAGAAAATTCCGGCGTCGCTTCGGGGATTTCGCACCGTTTTCAGCTCCATCCATCATTTTCCGCCAAACGAAGTGGTTGCCATCCTGCGCGACGCAGTCATTCAAGAGGAGGGATCGGCTTTTTCGAGATCGCCCAGCGGGGTCCGCGCACCATCCTTTGCGCGTTCCTTATGCCGCTTGCAGCGATTTGTATGGTTCCATTCATCCGGCCGCTTCGGTTTGCACGGTTTGTTTGGACATATCTGCTGCCGGTGATTCCCTTTGTGCTCTTCTTCGATGGAGTGCTGTCTTGTCTCCGCGCCTACTCGCCCGCCGAATTGCGCGAAATGGCATCGCGCGTGGGTGCCAAGAAATACAGGTGGGATGCAGGTAGAGCCGGGGTAGTCACCTATCTGGTCGGCTATCCCGCGGGTTCCTGCTCGTGAACTTCCCGCACAAAAGCGGATCAAAATGCAGCCAGAGCGTTTTCGTTCCACAGAGAACTTAGGCGGAGTCTGAACGATTATGCTGTTCGGTAGCGCAGGGGACTCGAAGGCGCTCGAGGTCGACCACTAGCATTTCACCATACTTGGGATGGCCCTCACCGCGATTTCGCTGATGGCCATACGGGCAGGATTGTGGATCGCGAGGAAACCGGAACGCTCTGACGAATGAGCGGGCCCACCGCGATTAGGCTTGCTCGAAAGCCGCTTCAAAAAAAAGCTCCCGGCACCACTCGATCCCGGGAGCCCTAAGGAGAGGAGAGGAAAAGCGGTTTTATACGGTGAACGAGCTGCCGCAACCGCATGTGCTCTTCACGTTCGGGTTATTGAACTTGAACCCCGCGCCTTCCAGAGTCTCGATGTAGTCGATCGAGACGCCGTCAAGATACATTTCACTCATCTGATCGACCATCACCTTGAGCCCGTCAAATTCGTAGACGTTGTCGCTGGTTTCGTTCACTTGGTTCTCGAAGGCCATCCGGTAGCTGAATCCCGAGCATCCGCCGCCGACAACCGCGACGCGCAGACCCGCCGGCGCAGGCGTTTGCTGGCCAAGTATTTCCTTTACCTTGCTCACGGCCACCGTGGTAAGTTGAACCATTCTCGGATCCTCCAAAAGGCGCCAGGCCATATCCTCGGCGCCAGATCTCAGCTCTGAGTATATCAGATTCACCAAAGGCTTGCACGGTTCCCGCCGCTCGCCCCGCTCGCCTGCGCGCACATTGATTACCAGGAAACGTGTTTTCCACGACCGGGCTACAGCGATCGCTTGATTCCATATACACTGCTAAATCACGATGGCACATACCATTACCCTGATTCCCGGCGACGGGATCGGACCGGAGGTCTCCGCCGCAGTCCAGGAGATCCTCGCAGCGGCGGGTGTGGCAATCCACTGGGAGGAAATGACGGCGCAGGCGGATGTCGATCGCCGCGGCTCCTACGCAATGAACGAGGAGCTTATCGAATCGATCCGCAGGAATCACTGCGCTCTCAAGGGACCCCTGGCCACTGCTGTGGCGGTGGGGCATCCGAGCATTAATGTTGGGCTGCGAAAGGCCCTCGATCTGTACGCCAACGTCCGTCCCGTCAAGAATTTGCCGGGAGTGCAATCCCGTTTTCAGGACGTCGACCTCGTGTTGATCCGCGAAAACACCGAAGATCTGTACGCGGGGCTTGAGCACGAAGTGGTGCCCGGCGTGGTAGAGAGCCTGAAAATCATTACGGAGAAGGCCTCGACTCGCATTGCCCGTTTCGCTTTTGAATATGCAGGCCAGAACGGCCGTAAGCGTATTCACGGGATCCACAAGGCGAACATCATGAAAATGTCCGACGGCCTTTTCCTGAACTCGATTCGCAAAGTCGCCGTTGAGTATCCCCACATCGAGTACCACGAACTGATCATCGACAACGCCTGCATGCAGATGGTCCTCAATCCGCATCAATACGACATGCTGCTTCTCACTAACCTTTACGGCGATATCATGAGCGACCTGGCCGCCGGCCTGGTCGGGGGCCTGGGCGTGGTCCCCAGCGGCAACATCGGTGAGAAGGCCGCGATTTTCGAGGCCGTTCACGGCACCGCGCCAGATATCGCAGGGAAAGGCATGGCCAACCCGACGGCGCTGTTGATGAGTGCCATCATGATGCTCGATCACCTTGGCGAGCCATCTGCAGCGCGGCAGATCGAATCGGCGCTCTATTGTGTCTATCGCGAAAACAAAAGGCTGACGAAGGACGTCGGCGGCTCTGCCACGACTCGGCAGTTCACCGAGGCCGTCATTCACGCGCTCGAGAAATAGCGAATTTATGGTAGCGAGTCTGGCAAGCCTTTCGACCATCCGCAATTAGCGCAATCTACCCTCTAGTGGTCTTTGAGGATTTTCGCCCCGGCCGCCCCCGGGAGGGCTGGCTCGACTATGGAAAGCGTTCTGAGGCGACTCCTGGAGGCAGGATAGGCGTATAGGCGATGTAGAGCAGCCAGTAGACGATCACGCCGGTTATTGAAACATACAGCCAGAGAGGAAGCGTCCAGCGCGCGATCGTGCGATGCCTATCGAAGCGGCTGCGCAGTCCGCGCGAGAGCGTGATCAGCACCAGTGGCACGATGGCGATGGCGAGGGCAGTGTGCGAGATCAAGATCGTGAAGTATACGGGACGAATCCAGCCGTGGCCGCTGAAGCGAATCACTCCGGCATGCGCATGAAAATAGAGATAGAGAACCAGGAACAGAGTCGAGCAGCAAAACGCCGTGATCATAAAAAACCGGTGCAGGGAGACCCTTCGTTGTTGAATGAACAGAAAGCCGAGCAGCAGGAGAAGTGTACAGGTGGCATTTAGTCCTGCGTTCACCGCGGGCAGCGATAGAAGGCTCACGGCGGATTCACCGCACCGTCCATCGATCAATGATTAGCCAAACCAGCAGCAGCGGGATGTGCGCCACGGTTGCATGCATCAGCCACTTCGCGCGGAGGTTGGTGCGCGACCGATTGGCCCATAGTCCCACCTGGAGCAGGAGCATACCGAGAAGGAGCGCACCGAAGAAGTATCGGATACTGGCCATTCCCACCACGGAAGGCAAGGCGCTCACCCACACCAGCACAGCCGAGGACATCACGATCTGTCGGAAGGTTGCGTCGCCCTTGCTGTCGATCACCGGCAGCATCCGAATTCCGGCCCGCCGGTAGTCCTCGCGATACATCCAGGCGATGGACATGAAATGGGGAAACTGCCAGACAAAGAGGATGGCGAACAACACCCATCCGCCAAGCGAAAGCCCTCCGTGCGCTGCAGCCCAACCGATCATCGGAGGTAGGGCGCCAGGAATTGCGCCCACGGCAGTGGAAAAGATGGTCCGCGTCTTGAGCGGAGTATAAAGACCAAGGTAGAGGACGGTTGTCGTTAGAGCGACCAGCGCAGAAAGCCAGTTCACTGCCAGGCCGAGCCAAAGCCCGCCGGCCAAGATCGTCAGCAGGCCGAAGGCGAGAACGTCACCGGGCCGCAATTGTCCGGAAGGCAGCGGACGCGCTGCGGTGCGGCGCATCAAGGCGTCCATTTCGCGTTCGATGTATTGATTAAGCGCCGCGGTGCCGCTGGCAACCAGCAACGTGCCACCAAGGGTGTGCAGTAGGCGAATCCAATCAAGCGCGTCGGCCGAGCCCAAGTAGAACCCCGCCACGGTGGTGATGACCACCAGGAAGGTTACGTCCGGTTTGGTAAGGACGATGTAGGCCCAGGGCTTATCGAGCACAGACAGGGAATCGATCTGGGTTTCGCTCATCTGAGCGCTCCCGCGCTTTCTGCGGAACCGGCTCGATGCGCTTGCGCAGCAGAGCCGGGGATCAAACGAAATGCCGTGAGCGTGAAAATGACCGACGCCGCCAGGGTCAGCGCGCCGCCGAGAACGTGAGCGACCGTGAGTGCCACGTACGGAAGAGTCGGCTGCGCAGACTGCATTGCCAGGACTCGAACGGCATACCATGCGGCGAGGCCCAGCAGGATCTGCAAGCCAAAAAATGAGTGCAAGAACACTGTCGCTCGGCGGAGATCGCGATTTTCGCGGAACCGAGTCTTCGCTGCTCGACCCGCCCAAACTACCATCACCGTCACCACCCCCGCGCCGACCAGGTGAGGATGGATGCCGAAGGCCCCGTGTCGAAACGCGGCACCCAGAATCAGTTGCGCGAGAATCGTAACAGTGGTCAGCGAAGCGAGCAGGCGCAGGCTGGGCGATTTTTTGTCCTCGAGATGCGCCGGTTCGTCTTGCCACCAAGAACTGAGGTAAAGCGAAAGCCCGACCAGAGTCATGAAGAAGACTTGGGCCAGCGTGGCATGCGCGGTCGCCGAAAGCAGGGGATGGATCTCTTCGACGCGCAGCGCCCCAAGACCGGCTTGCCCTAGCACAAGAACGAGCAAGAGCCAGCCGAGCGGCTTTGCGGCATTCCGGCGCGGAAGTTTCGCGAATGTGAGCCAAATCGCGAGGATGAGGGTCAGAATGGCGACGATACCCGCCATCACGCGGTGGGCATACTCGAAACGAATTCCTCCCACGAGCGGCGGGATCAGCTTGCCGTAGGCAAGCGGCCAATCGGGAACCGAGTCGGCAGCGTCGTTGCTGGTGACCAGCGCGCCGGCCATGAGCAAGAGCACCGTGCAGCAAGACGTGAGCACCGCGAAGCGGTAGACGCCGCGAGCAGCTTGGATCTTTTCTGGCCACATGACAAGGCTCGAGGACCTTTCATTCTAGGGACGGAGGCGGGAAAAGGCAAAAATTTCCGGTGCGACGCACTGCCTTGCCTGGCGGGTTTTCCTGCTGGGAGAGGGGTAACGGTCCATTTGCTATGGCCCGGCCGCGATTATTTCGAAGCGTAGCAGACAGCAGCAAGTGAAAGCAAAAACCGCGCAGCAAGCCCCTTGGAGAGTTAGGAAAAGCCGTAATCCATCAAACAAGCAGGCTGGCCTGCGGGGTGATTGAAAACCAAGGCCACCGACCGTATGCTGTTTTGCGAGCACCATAAACGACATGAAAATAGCCCTAGCCCAGTTCAACCCCACGGTCGGCGATTTTGAAGGCAACCGCAAGCGTATTTTGCAGCTCGCTAGCGAATCGAAAGTGGGCGGGGCGGAGATCGCGGTCTTTTCTGAGCTGTGTCTATGCGGCTACCCGCCGCAGGATTTGATCGAGCGGCCTTCCTTTGTCGAGCGCAATCAAAAAGAGTTGGTTTGCCTCGCGCGAGAAATTTCGCTGCCGTCTGTCGTGGGGTTCGTCGGTGAGGCACAAGACAAGACAGGCAAGCCAGTGGCCAATTCCGCTGCCCTGATTGCGCCGGGGAAAATCTTGTTTGAGCAGCGAAAGATGCTGCTGCCGACCTACGACGTCTTCGATGAAACGCGTTATTTTCAACCCGCCCAGGTGCAGTTTCCCTTTCAACTTGGCGGCGAAGTGCTGGGCATCACTATTTGCGAGGACAGTTGGAATGACAAGAATTTCTGGCCCGAACGGCTCTACGATCGCGATCCGGTAGCGGAGCTGGTGCAGAAAGGCAGCTCGATCATTCTGAATCTTTCGTCGTCTCCCTACACATTGGGCAAGCGTGGATTGCGCGAGGACATGCTTGGCGCGGTGGCCCGGCAGCAGCGAGTGCCGGTGGTGTACGTGAACCAAGTGGGCGGGAACGACAGCCTGATTTTTGACGGGTCAAGCATAGCCTTCGCCGCGGACGGCCGCGTGGCGGCGCGCGCCAAATCGTTTGACGAGGACTTGATCTTTTTTGATAGCGCCAATGGCCTGGGCGATATGCGGCCACCAATGGACGACGAGTTTGAGGCGGCTTATAGCGCGCTGGTGATTGGCACGCGAGATTACGTGCGCAAATGCGGATTTCAGAAGGTTGTGGTGGGGCTGAGCGGCGGAATCGATTCGGCGCTGGTGGCGGCGATCGCCGTGGATGCTCTGGGTGCGGCGCACGTGACGGGTGTCTCCATGCCAGGGCCATATTCCTCGCTGGGAAGCGTTCGCGATTCATGCGAACTGGCCAGGAATTTGGGAATCGAGCTGATCACGCTGCCGATTTCGGAGACCTTCGAAGCCTACCGCAAAGTGCTGGCCACTACCTTCCAGGGTTGCGCGGAAGATGTAGCGGAAGAGAATTTGCAGGCGCGAATTCGGGGAAATTTGCTGATGGCGCTCTCGAATAAGTTTGGCTCCCTGGTACTGAGTACGGGGAACAAAAGCGAGATGGCGGTTGGCTATTGCACCCTGTATGGGGACATGGCCGGGGGACTGGCGGTCATTTCGGATGTGCCCAAGACCATGGTCTATGACCTAGCAAACTTCGTGAACCACAAGCGGCCGATTATCCCATTAGAGACTTTGAGGAAAGCACCATCGGCGGAGTTGAGGCCGAATCAAACCGATCAGGACACCTTAGAGCCCTATGGAGACCTCGACCGCATATTGAAAGCATATGTTGAAGATTTGCAGAGCCCGGAGCAGATTGCCGAAGAGTGTCTTTTGCCCCTCGAGGTGGTGAAGAAGGTTGCACTGCAAGTCGATCGAAACGAATACAAGCGTAAGCAGGCGGCGCCGGGGTTAAAGTTGACCTCAAAGGCATTCAGCGTAGGGCGAAGATTTCCTCTGGCGCAGAAATTCTCGGTCTAGTTATTCGGCGAGGCCAGCGCTCGAGAGGACGCCTATGGGCGGACATCGGAATGCTCCGGCGTTAAGGTTCAACTTGAAGTCATCTCCATGCCAGCTGATCTGACTGGCGGGTGCATCCGGTTAAACAGCCAGAACACGACTGCAAAAACCAACAAGCCGTTCACGCTACCTTCGACTCCTGTGCCGCCACCGGTGAGCCAAGAGGGGCCGCTGATCGAAGAAGAGAACAGGTGCGTAGAAATATTTGCCAAGCCACCGTTGGGGGGCGAAAAAAGGAACGTTTCGGAAAAATCGAAGGCGGCGTGGAATCCGATGCCGAGCCATAGGCTGCCGGTGCGTCGCAACGAGAAGCAGGCGAGCAAGCCGAACAGAGCGGCGGTTACAAGTCCGAGCTTGGTGTACCCATGATCGCCCAGGTGGATGGCCCCAAAAATTGTGGAGAGTAGGAACGCGGCGGGCCAAAAGCCGATGCCCGATGACAGAGTGAACTGAGCGTAGCCGCGGAAAACTGTCTCTTCGAAAAAGCCGACCATCAGTGTTCCCAAGGCCCACAGCAGGCCGTACCGAACGGCAAGGGGAACGCTTAGAGCGACTGGGCCAAGCGAGAAATGGCCTTCGAGCTTCAGCAGAAGACAAATCGCCAGCACCATCGCCAGGCCCCAAACGAGACCTTCGGTGAAGCGTGACAGGGCGTCTCCCGATCGAGTGCGGAAGCCGTAGTCTGCAATCTGGCGGCGCTCGATTCGGGACATCACCAAAAGCGCAAAGAAGGTGGCGATCAGATCGGTGACTTCAAGCGCGATCAGGCCGCCAGGAAGAAGTTCGCCGCCCTGCCTTCCCGTTCCAACCAACAGTGCGCCAGCGCCGGGAATGAAGCGAATGGTAATGAACTGAACGAGCCTCACTACCATTAGCGCAAGGATGAAGAACAGCAGGAGTCGCCAGCCCGAGCGAAGGCCGGCAGGACCGATAAAGAGCGACTTGGTGTAAAAGCGCCGCTGGTGCGCCAGGCGGTCAGGCGAAGTTGACATGTTAGCTCGGGCTGGTCTTTAGCGGCTGCGACAGGGCACTACACGCCGATGACTTTGACGAGTTCGCGGACGCTGGCGGCAGACTTATCGAGCGCGGCTTTCTCGTCAGGAGTAAGGTTAACCTCGATGATCTGCTCGACGCCCTTTGCGCCGAGCTTGACCGGTACGCCGACGAACAGACCGTGGATCCCGAACTCGCCCTCAAGGTAAACCGCGCAGGGCAGAATCTTCTTCTTGTCTTTTAGGATTGCTTCAACCATTTCAACCGCGGCTGCAGAGGGGGCGTAGTAGGCGGAACCAGTCTTCAGGAGGTTCACGATTTCGGCGCCCCCCTGACGAGTACGCTTAATGATGGCTTCCAGCTTTTCTTTAACGATTAACTCGGTGATGGGAATGCCGGCGACTGTCGAATAGCGGGCGAGAGGGACCATGTCGTCGCCGTGGCCGCCAAGAACAAAGGAGTGAACATTCTCAACCGATACGTTCAACTCTTGCGCTACGAAGGTGCTCATGCGCGCGGAGTCGAGAACGCCAGCCATGCCGATGACCCGATGCTTGGGGAAGCCGCTGACTTTGAAGGCAGCTTGGGCCATGGCGTCCAGGGGGTTGGTGACAACCAGGAGGATGGCATTGGGTGAGAGCTTGACGATGGCTTCGACAACCGCCTTGATGACATCATAGTTTGCCTTAAGCAGGTCATCGCGACTCATTCCCGGCTTGCGAGGAAAACCAGCGGTGATGACCACCATATCGCTGCCTCGGGTCTCTTTGTAATCGCCGTTTGTCGTGGAGATTCCGATGGCCGATGCGTTGGCTCCCAGGATTGGCGCGGACTCGGCCATGTCGAGAGCTTTACCTGCGGGGACCCCTTCAAGAATATCTGTGAGGACGACGTCAGCGAGCCCGGCGTCATGTATTCGTTGAGCTGTCGTCGAGCCGACGAAGCCGCCGCCGACAACGGTTACTTTGTGGCGCATTCAGGATTCTCCTGTAAAGGTTCAGATATCTGCTGAAGTTGACGAAGTTTCTTGCCGTGCCGTAGTCCGCCAGAAAGGGTAGCTCGGCTTCAAAGTGACACGGTAGAGGCAATCGCACCTCAGCGCCCGACGGGTGCAGGCGCGTTCATATTTTCGATAATCGCGCTGGCGAACTCGGAGGTACGAACTTTCGTCGCTCCGCTCATTAGCCGTTCAAGATCGTATGTCACACGCTTTTGCTGAATGGTGCGTTCGATACCGGATTCGATCAGCCGGCCGACTTCCTTCCATCCCATAAACTCAAACATCATGACCCCCGAGAGCATGACCGAGCAGGGATTGATGACATCCTTATCGGCATACTTGGGCGCAGTGCCGTGGGTGGCCTCAAAGCAGCCAAAGCCGTCGCCGATATTCGCACCGGGCGCAATACCCAGACCGCCGACCTGAGCGGCGCAAGCGTCGGAGATATAGTCGCCATTCAGATTTGGCGTGGCAAAGACCTGATATTCATCGGCACGTGTGAGCACTTGCTGGAATACGGAATCGGCGATGCGATCGTTCACCAAAAGCTTTTTCTTCCACTGGCCGCGGCCGTGCGTTCGGTAGAGAGCATCAAGTGTTTGTTGAACTTCGGCGGCAATCTTCGTTCGGAAGTCCCCGGTGGCAAATTCAAGGCCCGGTTCAATAAGCGACGCGATTTTTTCGACCGAGCTGTTCGGATCGCCATCTTTGTTGCCGAGGATCCAGCTCTCGCGTTCGGTGACGATTTGGTCTCGAAACTCTTCGACGGCCAATTCGTAGCCCCAATCGCGAAATGCGCCTTCGGTGAATTTCATAATGTTGCCCTTGTGAACGAGCGTGACGATCCGGCGACGGTTATCAAGAGCGTACTGAATTGCGCGGCGCACGAGGCGTTTCGTATTGCCAGGAGAAATCGGCTTGATTCCGATACCCGCGAGAGGAGGTAGCTTCTTTGGGGTGCCCCTGAGCATTTCATCATTTATGAAAGCGGCGAGTTTCTCGGCTTCGGCAGTGCCAGATCGCCATTCGAGGCCGGCGTACACATCCTCTGTATTCTCGCGGAAGATGACGACGTTCATCCGCTCAGGATGCAACATCGGCGTGGGGACGCCCTCGAAATAGCGCACCGGGCGCACGCAAGCATACAGATCGAGCAGTTGCCGCAGAGTCACGTTGAGCGAGCGAATACCGCCCCCGACCGGCGTGGTGAGCGGCCCTTTGATGGCCACCCGAAAATCGCGGATCGCGTCAACGGTGTCCTGCGGCAGCCAGTCCTTCAATAGATTGTAGGCTTCTTCACCCGCATAAACCTTCAGCCAGGCGATTTTCCGTTTTCCGTTGTAGGCGCGGTCAACGGCGGCATCAAACACCCGGCGTGATGCCCTCCAAATGTCGCGGCCGGTGCCGTCGCCCTCGATAAACGGGATGATGGGCTGGTCGGGCACCTGAAAGTGGCCGGCGACATAGTCAATCGACTTGCCATCCGATGGGACTGGCACGCCGTTATACGAACTCTTCATAGATAAACCACCCCCGGAGCAGTTTCGACTGTAGACGCTGGATTGTTGCTCGAGCCGACGTCAGCAGAACCGATTACCTTAGCACAAGTTTGATGAGATGCGACTGGGTTCGAAACGCCCTTGGTGCTTTGCATTTCATTCAGTCACGAGATCTGAAAAGAAGCGTACCTCGGGAATATCTTGGCGCCCATCCCGGTCTAGAAAGGTGCAAGGCAACGCAGACAGCTTGAGAGGAGAAGGTTCGACAGGTGAGCGAGATTATAAAGGAAAACTTGAACCAAGATGCATTCGATCACCGAGGATTCTTGAAGTGTGGCTTGAACGGGCAGCACACCCATCTGCGTGATCAAGGCAGGAATTCCAAGTAATTTGGATTGGGCTCCGAAGGTGGGCCACGGTTCGCTATTAGACCGCTTGCTGTGATTGTAAGCGGCTCGCCGAAGCAACGAATAGCGAACCTGCAAGTGTCACCGTCAATAAAGCAATTGCTGACATTCGTCTGTTCACACTTCACCTCTCTTAAAGCGATTCTTTAGCTACTCCCTACCGTCGAATCAGGGGCCGGGGAAGCCGAGAAGCCTGCGGTGACCAACATTGCCATAGACAACTTCAGCTTCACGCCGAGGGAAGTGACGGTTAAAGAGGGGAGTACGATCACCTGGGTAAATCATGATGATGTTCCGCATACCGTGGTCAGCAAGGACCAGAAGTTCAGGTCCAAAGCACTGGACACGAATGACCAGTTTTCGTTCACATTTACGAATGCGGGAACGTACGTGTATTTCTGCTCGGTCCACCCAATCATGGTCGGCAAAGTGATTGTGAAGTAAGCCGAGAATATCATGCACGGTTTTCTCGGAACGGCCGCAAGTTTTGGCTCGGATTTAAACTTAATAGCGCAGGTTCTAATGGGAGTGCTCCTTGTTATCGGGGCTTTGCTAGCGCGGGCGAAGCACTTTCGAGCACATGCGGCGTGCATGACCGGGGTGCTGTTGCTCAATCTGGTGATGGTCCTCTTGGTGATGTGGAGGCCCTTTCAGGAGGTTGTGCTGGGCGGAATGGCTACCCATTTCGGCAGCCGATACGAGAGGATCGCGGCCATTCAGGGAGTACTCGGCTTATTCGCCGAAGTCTTTGGCTGCTATATCCTGCCGGTAGCAGGCACCAACGCGATTCCAGAAAGATGGCGATTTCGACGATGGAAGCTGTGGATGCGGATCGAACTTCTTGCATGGTGGATTGTCTTGCTGGCAGGCATAACCACCTATCTAACCTGGTATGGCCCTTTGCCACACCACTGAACGGTAGTCGTATTGCGGATGCCGCGATTGCGACTGGGTCCGATCCGGGCAGGCACCTGATTTGGCTGGAAGGCTCCGGTGACATCACGCACAGCAACGGTGCCGAATCTCAACAGATACTTGACGGATACAGTCTTGTCGAGTGAAGGCAAGGGGAACGTATCTCCGCACGGTTTCAGAGCTGAAAGCAGCAGAACTTCGTCAACTGGTTCAACTCTTCAAACAGTAGGAGGAATCCCAAGGATTGCCTGGGATGCGAATTCATTCTTGCAGCGCAAATCCCAGCTGGGAAAGCGCGCCTTCCATTGACTTCAGTGTTGACTCGAGATGTCGGCACGGCGACGCATCCATCGGAACGACACTTCAAGAATAATACGAAGGCGCCGGACGGCTGGCGCCACCGCTGGCGCGAACGATCAAAGCCACAACCAGGCCTATCACGAACCCCCCGACATGCGCCCACCAGGCAACTCCTCCAACCGACTGCTGTCCAAGCGAACCCAGCCCGCTCAGAAACTGCGCGATGAACCATAGCCCGATAAAGAGTATGGCGGGAATGCGCCACACGAACCAAATGATGAGCAGGGGGACGAGCGTAAGAATTCGCGAGCCGGGGAAAAAGACGATGTAGGCGCCCAGCACTCCTGAGATCGCCCCGCTAGCCCCTATCGAAGGAATCTGTGACCCCCAGGAGAAGAGCGTCTGCGCGATGCCTGAGCCGATGCCAGTGACAAGATAAAAGAAAAGATAGGGAAGCGAGCCAAGGCGGTCCTCTACATTGCCGCCGAAAATCCAAAGAAACCACATGTTGCCGATAATATGGAGAAGCCCGCCATGCAGAAACATGCAGGTGACCAGCGGGAGGAGAGCCTGTTCGATGGTGTACCGGCGGCCAGCCAGAGCGAGCGCAATTCTGGCGGGCACCAGGCCGTAGGTCCTGACGAAGACTTCGCCCGTTGGCGATGGCAGCGAAAGCTGATGAACGAAGACCAGAACGTTTACCAGGATGAGAAGAAGGGTGACGATAGGGAAGGATCGTCGCGGCGTCATGTCCTTTAGCGGAATCACGCGCGAATTCCTAGCGACAAAGCCGTGCGGGCCCCTTGCCCTAAGACTTCCTCGGTGTAGGCGAGTTCCGATCGTCCAGCAGTGCGCCGCAAAGCCTCAATTTCGGCCAGGGAGGCAATCTTTCCGCGTGCCCCCGGGGCGGTGCAGTTGAGAGCAGCCGCCGCGCAGCTGAATTCAAGTATCTCTTGAATCGGCCAACCCTGTAGCAGGCCGTACACAAATGCGCCATGGAAGATGTCACCGGCGCCCGTCGTATCAGTCGGCTGAACGCGAAAGCCTGGGCAAAGAAGAAATCTCTCTCCGTCCCAGGCGAGCACGCCCAGTGAGCCGAGCGTCGCGGCTATCAAGCGACACTTGAATTCGCCTAAAATCTTGGGAAGCGACTTGAGCAAATCGGATTCGCCCGTGAGTCTTTCCGGGAATTCCCTCGATGTGATGGGAAAATCGACATTCTGAAGTAGCGCGTGAACATTCTGGTAGAGATTGTCGAAGTCGGCGACCACGGGAATCGATTCCTCGCGAGCCCAGCGCGCGGCCTGGGCAGAAGCCTCGGTGTCGTGCCCATCGACGAGCAAGGCGCCCGCGCCTGAGATCCACTCATGTTTAAGCTCCGCAGGCGATAGAGCGATCGCCGCCTCACGTTTCCATAAGACCGTGCGCTCGCCCGAGGATTGGTCGACCAGAATGAAGGCGCTTTGACTGGCGGAGCCGCGCGCGATGATCCAATGAGCTTCGACACCTTCGCGCTCCATCTCCTCTCTCTGAAGCTTACCGGCATCGTCGTCGCCGATTTTTCCGATATAGCGTGCCGAAAGACGCCAGCGGCGGCAGGCCACGATCGCGGTGGCCACCTGGCCGCCGGGCATTACTTCGGTTGAAACGATTTCGATCTTGGAGTCAGAAGTAGGGTAGCGGGGCAGACGTATGATGGTGTCAGTCGCGTTTATGCCCACGCCCGCCACGTCGACTGCAGCCGGTGCGCGATTCATGGCACAACACTCTAGCTGAGCTTCGGAGATTTTCAAGCAAGGGGCGAAATGAGTCGCCTGATGCGTTTAGCAATTGCGTCACCTAGATGGCTATGGTAGAAAAATTTGGTTCCCAGGTCTGCGGTTCGCCAGGTTCGTCAAGCGCCCCATATAGCAAACGACGACTGATGGCGTGACTCGGCCAGCTCACCCATGCCACTGCGTGAATCCGAGGCGATCATCCTTCAGCACTATGCACTCGGCGAAGCGGACTGGTTGGTCAGCTTTCTGGCACGAACGATGGGTCGCGTGCGCGGCGTCGCTGCGGGAGCGCGGAGGCCGAAGAGCCGCTTCGGATCGACGCTCGAGAGGCTCTCCTACGTGCGCATCTGGTTTTTCGAGCGCGAGAATCGCGAGCTGGTTCGCATCACTCAGTGTGAAATGATCGAGTCCTTCCTCGATGCGTTTCGCGATTATCATTCAAGTGTAGCGTTAAGTATTTTTAGCGAAGTGACTGAAGCGGTGCTGCCCGAGCACGAGGCCTCCGATGCAAATTTTCGGCTGCTGCTATTGGCGTCACAAACGGTGAAACGGACGCTCCGGCCGGAATTGCCGCTCGCTTACTTTGCGCTGTGGACCGTGAAGCTTGGCGGATGGTTGCCCGGGCTCGAACGATGTGGCGGTTGCGGCAGAGGATTACTTGAAGGCAATGCCTATTTCCACTTGGGCAGTTCGATGATGGCATGCGGCAAATGTCGTACACCGGGGATGCGCGCAGTCTCGCCCCAGGCTCTGGGCCTGGCGCGGCGGATGCTGGCCGAGCGACTGGATCGTTTGGTCGAGGATGCTGCGGGATTTGCCGGCCGGTCGGTTAGAGAATTAACCGATGCGATGCTGGACGGAATCGAGCGTCAGATCGACCGCAAGCTCAAATCTCGAGAACTTCTGGAGCAACCTGCGTGAAACGGCAGACGCAGTCTTCGAAAGCTAAAATTCAGTCGAACGAGCCCCATGGTCTGACCTTTCAGGAACTTCTACTGAAACTTGAAGAGTATTGGACGCACAAGGACTGTGTGTTGCAGCAGCCGTACGATGTGGAAGTCGGCGCCGGAACGATGCACCCGGAAACCTTCCTGCGCGTACTCGGGCCCGATCCCTATCGTGTTGTATACGTTCAGCCGAGCCGGCGTCCGACCGACGGGCGCTATGGCGAGAATCCCAACCGTCTCTACAAGCACACCCAACTTCAAGTGATACTCAAGCCCTCGCCGAAAGACATTCAGGATCTCTATCTCAGCAGTCTTACGGCGGTGGGAATCAATTTGAAAGAGCACGACGTTCGCTTTGAAGAAGACAACTGGGAATCGCCCACCCTGGGCGCCTGGGGAATCGGCTGGCAGGTGCTGCTCGACGGACTCGAGATTACGCAGTTTACCTACTTTCAACAGTGCGGGGGCATCGATCTGGACCCCATCTCTGTGGAGTTGACCTACGGTCTTGACCGCATCGCTGCGTATTTGCAGGGAGTGGACAACGTTTTTGAGGTGCGATGGTCAAGGGCCACAACCTACGGGCAGGTGCGGCTCGCTGAGGAGCAGCAATTCTCAGCCTATAGCTTTGATCACGCGGACATCCCTTCGACCCGCAAGCAGTTCGAGCTCTCCGAGGGCGAAGCGATGCGCCTGCTGAATGAATACGCGAAACTCCCCCAGGAAGCAAAGAAGCGGTTTCCCATCTTGCAGGCCTATGATTTCTGCCTGAAGTGCTCTCATTTGTTTAATGTGCTGGACGCACGAGGTGCGATCTCCGTGACCGAGCGGGCGGCGATGATCGGACGCGTCCGCAAGCTGGCGGTCATGGTTGCGCGGGACTGGCTCGAGCAGCGGACCGAAGGGCAGGCCTTAGGCGCGAAGGTGAGTGCATGAGTCTGCGTTCGCCGGCCATGAACGACAAGACGACAACGGACTTGCTATTTGAAATCGGCTGCGAGGAGATTCCAGCCGGGATGATTCTAAAAGCCTCGCAAGAGCTTAAAGCAATACTTGTGAAGCAGCTTACCAGCCATGTCCTGGTCGACGAGCCGACAGCTGAAGCGTCGATTGAAACCTTTGGTGCGCCACGAAGGCTTGTAGCGATCGCCAGGAATGTTCGAGTAAAACAAGAAGATGTGACCCGAGAAGTGATGGGACCTCCCCAATCGGTGGCCTATCACAGCACGGGTGAGCCGACTCGCGCGGCGCAGAGTTTCGCGGAAAAGCAGGGAATTCCGCTTTCGAGACTGACAATCGTAAACACCCCCAAAGGCGAGTATGTGGCGGCAAGAGTAACCATTGCCGGGAAGTCGGCAGCGCAGATCTTGAGTGAGGTTCTTCCCGAGGCCATTCGAGAGATTTCCTGGCCGCGGTCGATGGTCTGGTCAGGGCTGCACGGACCACGATTCATTCGGCCGATACGCTGGATTGTGGCGACGCTAGACGGGAAGACGGTTGCCTGTACCTACGCAGATGTACGCTCGGGCAATCAGACAGACGGGCATCGCTTCCTTGGTAAGAGAAAGATTCGTGTCACCGGAGCGAAGAATTATGAGGCACGTCTGAAGGCGAATTTCGTTTTGTGCCGGCCCGAGGTGCGACGAAAAAAGATCGACGGTGAGTTGAAATCGATTGCCGCGCGCAAGAGTCTGCGTCCCCACGAAGATCAAGCATTACTTGAGATAGTCACCTATCTCAATGAGTATCCGACGGTGATCCTCGGGAATTTTGATTCGGCATTTCTTGTGCTGCCCGAGGAGATTTTGATCACTGTCATGCGTGGGCATCAGAAATATTTTGCGGTTGAGAATCGCAAAGGGGATCTGGCGCCGCATTTTCTTGCAGTCATCAATTTGCCGCGAGACTCTAAGGGACTGGTTCGCCAGGGTCACGAACGCGTGCTGCGCGCTCGGTTCGCCGACGCGCAGTTTTTTTGGAGAAACGATCAGAAAATCAAGCTCGGGGAGTACTTGCCAAAGCTTTCAGCCGTGACCTATGAGCGCCGGCTGGGGAGCTACGGAGACAAAGTCGAGCGGATTCGCTGGCTGGCACGCTGGCTGTCCGAGCAGTGGGTCAGTGGGGGCATAGCTCATGCGGATGTTGCCGGGGCGGACCGCGCTGCGGAGCTGGCAAAATGCGATCTAGTCACGGATATGGTGCGCGAGTTCACCGAGCTGCAAGGGGTGGTTGGTGGGCTCTACGCTCTGGCCCAAGGGGAACCGGAAGAGATCGCCTGGGCGGTATATGATCAATACAAACCGCTCGGGCTCGACGACCCCTTACCTAGGAATCTGACCGGCTGTGCCGTGGCGCTGGCGGACAAGTTAGACTCACTGGTTGCCTGTTTCGCGGTTGGAGCGATTCCCACGGGTTCGAGCGATCCCTTCGCCTTGCGACGTGCGGCCCTGGGCATCGTGAAGATTATCTTGGAGAAGAAATTGCCGCTGTCGCTTTCGGCCGCGGCTTCCGCTGCGGCCAAATCGCTCAAAGAGCACGCTCCTAGAATCGAAGCCTCCGAAGCTGCGCAGCGGAGGGTCACGGACTTTCTCCTCGATCGCGCACGGTACATTCTCAGGGAGCGGCACGGGTACGCGTACGATGAAATTAATGCGGCGTTCGCGGCAGGTCGAGACGATCTCGCTGATGCGGTTGATCGGGTGGCGGCCCTGAAAGCGATTCGGAAGACGAAGGACTTTGAACCGCTGGCGGCAAGCTTCAAGCGGATTCGCAATATTCTCGAGAAATCAGCGGGAGCGGGCGACAAGGTTCAAGAGGCGGTCGATCCGTCGCTACTTAAAGAGGCAGGTGAACTGCAACTGTTCACTGTCGCTCAGCAGATTGGCCGGCAGGCCGTGCAATTCAAGAAGGAGAGGAAATATCGCAAGGCGCTTGAGAAAATTTCCGAGCTGCGGCCGGCGGTCGATCTGTTTTTCGACCGGGTTCTAGTGATGGCTGAAGATCAAAAGGTGCGCCGCAACCGAATTACGCTGCTCGGCGGATTGTTAAAGGAATTCTCGACAATCGCCGATTTCTCCGAGCTGGGCGCAGAAGAAGCAAGGACGACGCACTAAAGGATTGCTTGAGTGATCGGCGCGCCGACAATCTACGCGATTACGACGAAACTGAGGGAGAAAGATGAAATACGTCTATTTCTTTGGAGCAGGGAAAGCTGACGGGACGGGCGAACAGCGCGATTTGCTGGGAGGCAAAGGTGCAGGCTTAGCGGAGATGACGCGAATCGGGCTGCCGGTGCCAGCAGGATTCACGATCACGACCGAAGCGTGCGACTACTACCTCAAGCACGGCCGCAAATACCCCAAAGAGCTTCGCGCAGAAGTGCGGAAGAATCTCGACAAGCTCGAGAAGCTAACAAGAAAGAAGCTCGGGAACCCCACCGATCCTCTGCTGGTGAGTGTCAGATCTGGCTCCGCGCGATCGATGCCGGGCATGATGGAGACCATTCTCAATCTCGGTCTAAACGAGAGGTCTGTCGAGGGTTTGGCCAGGACGACACAAAATGATCGTTTCGCCTGGGACGCCTACCGTCGCTTCGTTCAAATGTATTCAACCGTGGTGATTGGCCTGTCAAAAGAAGAACTCGAAGCACGTCTGCGCAGCATGAAACTGCGAGGTGGCGTGAAAGACGACACTCAGGTGACCGCCCAGGGTTGGCGTGAGCTGGTGCGTGAATATAAGAGCCATTTCAAAGAGAAGACCGGGAAGGATTTTCCGGAGGACCCTCTGGAGCAGCTTTGGGGGGCCATCGGCGCTGTGTTCGAGTCTTGGATGGGCGAAAAGGCAGTCACCTACCGGCGCGTTGAAAAAATCACGGGCCTGCTGGGGACGGCCGTGAACGTCGTTCAGATGGTCTTCGGCAATACCGGCGAGGATTCCGGGACGGGCGTCTGTTTTACGCGCGATCCGTCAACTGGCGAGAAAACTTTCTTCGGCGATTTCCTTCTGAACGCACAAGGCGAGGATGTTGTTGCCGGTATCCGTACGCCCATGCATCTAAGCGAGCTCGGAAGCAAGATGCCCAAGGTGTACGGGCAACTTGAAAAAGTTCGAGAGAAACTTGAACGACATTATCGTGACATGCAGGACATGGAATTCACCGTTGAACTTGGCAAACTCTACATGCTGCAGACTCGGACCGGCAAGCGCTCGCCAACGGCCGCCTTTCGAATTGCGGTCGACATGGTGAATGAGAAACTGATCAAAGTTGAAGAAGCGCTTGAGCGTGTCAAGCCCGAAGACATCGAGCGCCTTTTTTATCCGGTCCTCGATCCTAAGCTGGCCCGCAGCGAACTCGCCAGCCGAAAACTCGCCGAAGGAATTAATGCAGTGCCAGGGGCAGCCGTGGGCAAGGCGGTCTTCACGGCGCACGATGCTGAGCAATGGGCCTCTCGCGGCGAGAAGGTTATTCTGGTGCGCCGCGAAACAAGCCCGGAGGACGTAGGGGGAATGTACGTAGCGCAAGGGATCCTGACCGCCACCGGAGGCAAGACAAGCCATGCCGCCGTGGTCGCTCGCGGCTGGGGGAAATGCTGCATCGTGGGGGCGGAAAGCCTCAATATCGAAGCGGGCGTGAAGAAGATGAGCGTCAATGGACGCGCCGTGCATGAAGGCGAGTGGATCACGCTTGACGGCGGCGATGGCTCGGTGTACACGGGCCAAATCGAGCTGGTTCGTCCCGAGCCACCCAAAGCCTACGAAACGTTGCTGAAGTGGGCCGACCAGAAAAGAAAACTGGGCGTGCGAACCAATGCGGATACGCCGCGAGACGCGCAGGTGGCGCGACAAATGGGCGCAGAGGGAATCGGCCTTTGTCGCACCGAGCACATGTTCTTCAAGGACTTCGAACACCCAGAGAAGAGTGTCGAACGCCAGGAGGCCATTCAGGAGATGATCCTGGCAGATACGTCTGAGGCGCGGAAACGCGCGCTCGATAAACTGCTGCCGTTCCAGCGGCGCGACTTCATCGGAATTTTCGAAGCGATGGACGGCCTGCCCGTGACGATCCGACTCATCGACCCGCCGCTGCATGAATTTGTCCCTCATGATCGAGCAAAGCAGGCGGAGCTAGCGGCCAAGATTGGGATCCCGCCTGAGGCGGTCGAGCGACGCGTGGAACAATTGAAAGAAGCGAACCCGATGCTGGGTCATCGGGGCTGCCGGCTTTCGATTACTTATCCAGAGATTCTTGAGATGCAGGTTCGTGCAATTATTGAAGCGGCGATCGACTGCCAGAAACGGCGGATTAAAGTTTTACCTGAAATCATGCATCCGCTTACGCTCGACAAGAAGGAACTGAAAATCCTGGACGCCGCGACCCGGCGAGTCGCTGACGCGATTATTTCAGAATCTAAAGTGAAACTTAACTACCTGGTGGGGACTATGATCGAGTTGCCGCGTGCCGCCCTGCTGGCCAAAGAGATTGCGGAGGTTGCTGAGTTTTTTTCCTTCGGCACGAATGACTTGACGCAGACGACCATGGGGCTGTCACGCGACGATGCAGGACGCTTCTTGCCGGTCTATGTCGATCAGAGCAAGGCCGGCATCTTCAAAGAGGACCCCTTCCAGACGCTCGACACGGCTGGCGTCGGGATGCTGATCGAGTGGGCCATTAAGAACGGGCGAGCCACGCGGCCTGCTCTTAAGATCGGAATCTGCGGCGAACATGGCGGCGATGCCGAAAGCGTGAAGTTCTGCCATCGCCTGGGCATGAACTACGTCAGTGCATCGCCATTCCGCGTACCGATTTCTCGGCTGGCCGCGGCACAAGCCGTGATTGAGGAGGCGAGAAACAGCAAGAAGGCGAAAGCCGCACGAAACTAGGCGGGCCTGTGCGGCGATCCCCGCTTTGTTGGCGGGCTGGTCCGAAGCCCTTGAAACGTTCCCCACTACTGATTCGAGTGCGACGCGAATTGTGTCGCGTCGCTGATCCTCGAAAAGCGCCGGCGATGCAAACGTACATGAAGTCGGCAATGCCGTACCACGGCGTCGAGGCAGCTTTGCTTGAAAAGACATTGAAGCCGTTATTCGGTGATGTCGAGCTGCCCGATGCGAATGTTTGGCGCGACCGTGTACTCGAGCTATGGCGCGGCGCCAAATTCCGCGAAGAACGTTACGCAGCAATCCTGTTGAGCGGTGATCGGCGTGCCGCCCTGTTTCAGGTCCCTAGGGCCATGCGGATGTATGAAGAAATGATTGTGACTGGCGCATGGTGGGATTACGTCGACGTGATCGCCTCGAGACGTGTGGGAGCGATTCTGAACAGGCATCCCGGGCCGATGAAGAAGAGCATGCTGGCGTGGAGCAAGTCCGATAATCTCTGGAAGCGGCGAACGTCAATCCTGTGCCAGCTGGGATTCAAGAAGGAAACCGATCTCGATCTACTGTACGCATGCATCGAGCCTTCCATCGACTCAGCAGAATTTTTTCTCAGAAAGGCCATCGGCTGGGCGCTGCGCCAGTATGCTTGGACCGATCCGTCAGAGGTAAAGCGCTACGTGCGGCAGAATGAAAGCAAGCTCAGCACGCTGACCAAGCGCGAGGCATTAAAGAACATCAGTCGAGGCAAGTAAGGCTTTAGGAGAAGTATCCTCAGGTTGCGCGTCTGAGCAACCTGCTGATGAACCTGCTCGAGCGAGTCCGATCAATCGACAGATCGGGCGCCGTAGCGGAATCGGAGAAGGCAACTCGTGTCGCCATCACTGCCGAGGGGGGCCAACTGCGGCATCCATGCGCCGCAGGCAACACCTACCATGAGCCGGGCCAGGCGCTTTCTAGCCAGCTCCTTCGGCGGTTGTCCCTAGTGCGAAACATCCGAAAATGAGACCCTGACCGGGGATTTGTCCACATCGGAAACGTGGAACATCTGGCGCGGATGAAGACTCATCATGCCGGCAAGCACTAGGTCGGGCATCTCCTGAATGCGCACGTTGAAGGTGTTGACGGAATCGTTATAGAACTCGCGGCGATCGGCGATTTCGCTCTCCAGTTCGGTAACCCGCGCCTGCAGATGGGCGAAGTTCGTGTTGGCCTTCAGGTCCGGATAGTTTTCGGCGACAGCGATCAGCCGCCCGAGCGCCGCTGACATCTCAGCTCCCGCCTGAACTTTCTGGTCAACTGTCGCAGCCTGCGAATAGGCCGCTCGCGCGGCGGTGATGCGTTCTAGCGTCTCGGATTCGTACTTCATGTAGCCCTTGCAGACTTCGATCAGATTGGGCAGCTCATCATGCCGCTGCTTCAGCAGAACGTCGATATTGGCCCAGGCTTTGTCAACATTGTTCTTGACCGAGATCAGGCCATTGTAGAGGGTGATGATGTAGGCGATAGCGCCAACTAAGACGAATAGCAACAGAAGCGGAGCAATCCAGCTCATGGTTTCTCCTTACGCCCCTGGAACCGCTCGGGAGCTAAAGCCTCCGATCGGAGGCGCCTGATAGCCGGGGCCAAGCCCCTAAAGGCCGCATCTACTTCTGATCGTGAAACGAGCCGACCACTAGGTCCATCCCAAACAGAGGGCCAGCACGTAAACGCAAACAAGGGTCAGGGCCGGCCCAGCCCAGATGCACAGGGCGGACTTCCAGGCGAGCGACTGCACCAGCTCGCGCTGGCTGCGCCAGGAAATCATGAACGGACTACCATCGCTTCCTTTGCCGAGGCAGACCGATGGATGCCCGCTGACGTGGGAAGCGAACTTGCTACCCGTTAAGGAAGCCTGCGCTGCCGGATCGGTATCGACCGCAGCAACGGCCGCCGAAGTGATTTCCAAGGTGTGCGCCTGTCCGGCCCGCGCCGCTCTGTTGCCCAAAGCAGTCTCATCGATCGAGAGGTCGGACCAGACCGAGGCTGGTTGCGGTGTCGCACTGCTTTGGGCTGCGGCCACAGCCTGAGCAATGGCGGGGATGGCCGCTGTCCTCGCCGTGGGGCCTGAGAAGGTAACCCTCACATTGGAGGTCAATCGGAGCCACCCTAGCGCACCTCCACCGGACCCCAGCAAATTCAATTTCGCGTGCAGGGACGTTCTCGAGCCGAGATGCGGAACCGGTTCCCAAGTCAACGGGTCTGAATCCGTGCAAAGGGTGCCCAATACAAACAGGGGGCTGTCCGGCTTGATGCAATATTCTTCGACGCGCGTCGGTTCGCTGAAGCCCACGCCATTGCGAGTGAGAAAGCTTGCCACATTTTCAGGAAGCATATGGCGGTTGCTCGAAAAAAAAGAGGTGTCGAACTCATCTTTCAAGTTGCGTTCGATATCGAAATCGGCGCCCTGCGGATCGATCAAAAGCTGACCGCTGGCATCCTCGACGAAAAACGGAATGTACAGGCTCTCATTGGCAACCTGTTTCCATTCGCGGTTCTTGCCCGATTGGCGCAACTGCCAGGCCATAGCACGATAGTAATAGCAAGGTTCTCCGGTAATCCCAGCGGGTATCGTGGAAGGCCCCTTGGCCAAGCCGCTGATTTCGACGAGCCCCATAGAGGCACTGCGGATCTTCGACGCCGGCGTGTTCATGATCAGCCGCTTGAAGCGAAGCATCTGAAACCCGCGAACGAACAACACTGTGCCCACAATCGCGCCAACAACAGCCCAAAATTCCAGCTTCGCTTGATCGGTCGATGAGTGTCCAACAGAGATAAACACAAAAGCCAGCAGTGGCATGGACTAGATAGTGCTCCCCGGGGAAAAACCCTGCGCTCAGTTTAGGCGAAGAGTGCGGGTGCGAAAATGACACGCCCACGACTGGTTGTCAAAGGTGCAATAGTGCCCGCGGTTATGTGCGCATCCGAAAAATGAAGTAGATGGCCAGGAAGCCAAAAATCGCGTCCGGTGCCCAGCCAGCAATCAGAGGCGGGAGCTGTCCTACCGACCCCATGGCCTCAAACAGCGCCGCGGCGGACCAATAAGCGATGCCCACCCCAACTGCCAATGCCAAGCCTCCAATCGCGCCTCGGGTGCCCACCAAAAACGCAAAAGGGGCGCTCAGGAATACGATCACCGCGGCGATCAGTGGAAATGCGAATTTCCGGTGCCATTGGACGGAGAGCCGTGCCGTTTCGAAACCCGCCTGGCGCAAGCTCGCGATGTACTCGCCAAGCTGGCGCCAGTTCATCTGGTAATACTGGCGAACCTCACGGCGGAAGTAGCTGGGCTGTTCGGTCAACTCGGGAAGAGAAGTAGCCGTGAAGGGCTGATAGCGGGTGATGTGGCCGTCGCTATCGAAATCCCGCAGCCAACCGCCGGTCAAGACCCAGGCACTTTCACTGTCCTCCCAAATGGCACGCACGGCATAGACGCGGCGGCGGATCCGAAAACTCGTTGGGTCAAGTTCGAACACATTCAGTCCGCCAATCAGTCGTCGGTCCGGATCGAACAACTCATAGTTGTAGATTTTGTCGACTACGCCCTTCTCGCCAAAAATCCATTGGCGGGCCGGCTGGATATAGGTTTGCGCGGGGCGGCCCTTAATTTCGTTGCGCAGCGCATCCTGGCGCTGATTGGCGTAAGGCAAGAACGTGTAGTCAAGACCGAACATGCCCAAAGAAACCAGGCATCCAGCGAGGACGAGCGGCAGCACGATGCGATACAGGCTGATACCGCTGGCCTTGAGCGCAATCACCTCGTTGTTTTTGGCAAGGATCGCCAGCGTAACCAGGGTGGCTACGAGAGTGGCGAGAGGAGCCAACTGGTAGATCATCAGCGGAACCAGATAACGAAAATAACTGAGCACCGTCATTGCAGAAATGTGGTTGCGCGCGATATCGGCGAGCAGGTCAAATAGCGTGAAGGCGTCGAAAATCAGGACGAAGCCGGCGAGTAACACGAGAAAATAGTAAAAGAACTGCTTGAGTAGATAGACGTCTAGAAGCATAGGGAACGCCATGGTCCTACCGATTTGCAGAGCTTGGCGAATCCGAGTAGGCGAAAGGACCGCCGGGCGTAGCCCGTTGGCTTCCGAGGCGAGCGCACCATTCGGCGCCCTTCTGCGCTTGGGCCACCATGATTCGATCCATTCCAGAATTCGGCTGGGCTTGCGAATGGTCTCCACACGGCGCAGAAAGATTAGTCCTACGATCGCGCCGACAATGTTGGCCGCCCAGACTCCTATCCAAGGCAGGATGCGCCCTTGCGCAGCGAAGTGGTCGCCAGAGACAAACAGAAAGTAATAGCCACCGATAAGAGCTAATGCGAGGACGAGGCCAGCTGCGCGTCCACCGCGGCGCGGACGGACTCCAATGGGCACGCCCAACAGGGCGAACACTAGACATGCTGCTGGAAAGGCCATCCGTCGCTGGAACTCGACGTGTGAGTCGCGCCAGCTCAGGCTGTGATTGGCGAGAAGTGCTCCTATCGATTGCTCCACGACGGGTCTGATGTCAGGTCGTTGGGGCGCCGCGACAGCCGAGACGTCAATGGGGATGTCGGTTTCACCAAAAGTCGTAACGTTATATTGCGACGGGTAGCGCGGGTCATATTCGTGAGTGTCTCCGGCTCCCAGGCGAATATCAATTTGTCCTCTAACTGGCCCGTTCGTAACTGCGGCCTCGTCGGCTGTTGTGACCGCCGATTGCCCTGCTTGTTTAGCCGAACCGCCCATCAAGCTCGACACGTCACCGGTCGAGGCAAGAAAGACCCCGCGCCATCGCGTAGCTGCGGCTTCCACATCTTGCACGTATAATACGAACCGCGGAAAGCGTTCATCAAAGACGCGCGGCTGCACCGAAAATCGCGCCTGTGAGGACAGCAGTCTTGCTTCGAGTCGGCGCACGGTACGCAAAGACGCCGGGCTCAGCCAGAATGTCGTTAGCAGGGTCCCGGCGGACGCCGCCAGCGCTACGACGCCAATCGGCACTAGCAGCCGGCGTAGGCTGACGCCGGAAGCGTGCAAGGCGACGATTTCGCTGTCCGCGGAGAGACGCCCCAGACCAATCAGAACGCCGACAAGCACCGCCATCGGAAGCGTGAAGCCCAGGACGGGCGGAAGCGCACACAGGAACAGAAGCGCGACCGTCCCGGCGCTTCCCGTATGACGGACGATCAGTTCCATTAGTTGAACCAGCCGCGGGACGAAGAAGACGAAGGTAAAGACTAAAAGGCCGAGCGCAGCATGAGAGACAACTTCGCGGGCAACGTATCGATCGAGCAAGCGCATATCAGCGCGCCGCACATTCTAGCATTTGGAGCAAGCGATTGAGTCCTGTAAACCTAGTGATTCTATGGCACATGCATCAGCCCCAGTATCGCGATCCCACGACTGGCCGCTACCTCCTTCCTTGGACGCGTCTACACGCACTGAAGGACTACTGGGGAATGGTAAAAATCCTCGAGGAGTTCCCCGGCGTTCACGCGACGTTTAATGTGGTCCCTTCGCTGGCTGCCCAGATTCAGGAATACGCGAGCGGCCATTTCCAAGAGAGCTGGTTCGATGTGGCATTTGCCCCTGTCGAAAGACTTGGGCCAGATGGCAAGCGCGAAGCCATCGAACGCGCATTTCAAGTGAACGATACTTTTCTGCGGCGTTGGCCACGGTTCGGGGAGCTTGCATCGCAGGTCCGTTCCGGCGGCGCCGAGGCTTGTGTGGCCCAGTGGAGCGCACGCGATTGGCGCGATCTGCAGGTTCTCTCGCAGTTGGCTTGGATGGATGAAGAGTATCTGAACAGGGACCCGGCCGTGAAGGCCCTATCGGACCGGGGTCGGGATTTCACTGAGGAAGACAAGACGCTGCTGCGCGATAAACAGCACGAACTGCTCGCGGCGGTGCTGCCGGAGTATTGCCTAGCGGTAGCGCGGGGGCAAGTCGAGCTCTCTACGACTCCGTTTTATCACCCGATTCTTCCGCTGCTCTGTGATACCAACATCGCAAGGGTTTCGAACCCACACACCCCTGTGCCTCAACCACCGTTTCGCTATCCTGAGGATGCTCGGGAACAACTTGCCCGAGCGCGACAATTCCATACCTGGTTATTTGGCAAGCCGCCTGCGGGGTTGTGGCCCTCGGAGGGATCAGTCTCCGACGAGGCACTCGAAATTGCTGCCGATCTCGGCTTCAAATGGTTTGCAACGGATGAAGGCGTCCTCGGCCGCACCCGCAACGTCGGATTTTGGCGCGATGCCTCTGGATATCCGGAGAACGGACAGGATTTGTATACGCCCTGGCGGCTCAAGTGTGGCAAGAGAGAGATGTACGGCCTCTTCCGCGATCATTACCTCTCCGACCTAGTCGGTTTCGTCTACAGTCGCATGAGCGCGGAAGCGGCAGCGGAAGACCTGCACCGGCGCATTCGCGGAATCGGAGAACGCGAGCCTGTCGGAGGCGCGGCAACGGTGAGTCTGATTCTCGATGGTGAGAACGCGTGGGAGCACTACCCCGGCAACGGGAGGGAATTTTTGCGACGTTTTTATGGGCGGATCGAGCGCGATCCCGAAATTTGTGCACTGACCGTGAGTGAGGCGATCAACGCGGCCTCAGACGCTCCGGTCCTTCCCGCGGTTTTTCCAGCGTCATGGATTAACGCGAATTTTGACGTGTGGATCGGTCATGCCGAGGATGTACGCGCTTGGGAGTTGCTGCGCGACGCCAGGGACACTTTTGAGCGAGCCAAGAAAAAGAGTGTAGTCGGAGGCCTTTCTACGCTGGACGAATCGACGTTCCAGGGACAGCGTGTCTACGACGCGGTGCTCGCGGCCGAGGGCAGTGACTGGTGCTGGTGGTTTGGCCCCGAGCATGGCTCGGCAAACGATGCTGAATTCGATGCGCTCTACCGAAGACATCTCACCGAGATATACAACGCGCTCGGCGAACCTGCCCCCGCTGCTTTGTCCCTTCCCATCAAGCGCGCGCCAGAACGTGGGCGTCGCGAGCCGCCCTCGGCCTACCTCAATGTCAAAGTAGATGGACGGGAGAGCACCTACTTCGAATGGCTTGGTGCAGGTTATTTCGCCACCGATCGCCGTGGCGGCACGATGCACGGCCGGCGGTGTGTACTGAGCGAAATTTACTATGGTTTTGGGCCGAAGCATTTCTGGCTGCGCGTGGATCCGTTGCCCGAGGCCGTCTCGGAATTGCAGGATTTTCAGATCCGTATCGCAATTTGGGATTCGCGGGAAACGCGTGTGACGCTCGGAATTCAACAGGCAAGGCTTTGCCAAATCGTTGTGGAAAACGGGGGACTGTGTTTGCTTCGTCCCGAAACACTCGTTTCCGCAGCATATGGCACGATTCTGGAATTGGGCATTTCGCGGTCACTTTTCGATTTGAGCGGGCGGAACGGTTTGCTGCTAAGCGTGGCAATCTGGCAGGCAGGTTTGCCAGTGGACGCGCTTCCGCTCGAAGGTATGGTGGAAGTGTCACTCGGGGAAGAGAATTTTGCGTGGCCCTCGGACTGATCGGCCGCGAGCAAGCACCGCGGTGCGCGTCGCGTTGTCGCAGGCCATACAGATCCCCAAGGCGACCCGTCTCCGCACGCGCTCGAAGCAAATACCTTAGGCCGGCAGCGATCTGCAACCGGCACTCTCAGGGAGCGTCGATTCGAACCAGCTCCATTTCGGGCTATCGGCTCCCAGCGCGCCCGACTCGAAGGCCAGCCGACAGTGTTCGCTCAGTCGAGCGCGGCGACGGCCAGCCTCAGAACATCTTGACGGCGAGATCGCGAGGGTGGGAGCCCGTGGGGATTAGCGTGATGAGGCTGGAAGTTTTGGCCCGAATCACCGCAAGCTCATCCGAGGCGGGATCGACGACTACCAGCATGTCACCGCCTGGGGTTAGTTGAGCCGCGTGCGGAGCCTGTCCTGCGGCAATCGGCGAACCGGGCTTGCGCTGGTCAATGGCCACGGGAATCACGTTTCCCGTAGCGGAATCGGACACGTA
>Ga0306920_100000697_pt1 | contig 39946 bp, 40 predicted proteins | sample flu12Cox44000170_FD_204666 | JGI IMG/M metagenome (GOLD analysis project Ga0306920, IMG submission 204666) | Lab enrichment of tropical soil microbial communities from Luquillo Experimental Forest, Puerto Rico - flux4day.12C.oxic.44.000.170 (v2)... | ecosystem: Environmental > Terrestrial >... | reverse complement strand
GGTTTTCGCTTCGACCTGGCGAGCGTGTTCACGCGCGGCGATGAGGGAGTCGTGCTCGCCAATCCGCCGCTCCCGTGGGACATCGAGCTGTCGCGCCCGCTCGCCGGCATCCCGCTTATCGCCGAAGCTTGGGACGCAGCCGGCCTCTACCAGGTAGGCGCCTTTCCCGGCTCGAGCTGGGCCGAGTGGAACGGGGCTTACCGCGATGCCGTGCGCCGTTTCGTGCGCGGCGACCCTGGCCTCACCGGCCTGGTTGCGAGCCGCATCGCGGGCAGCAGCGACCTCTACGCCCACAGTGGCCGCAGCCCCTGCAACAGCATCAACTTCGTCACCTGCCACGACGGGTTCACGCTGGCCGACCTCGTGAGCTACAACGGCAAGCACAACCAGGCGAATGGCGAGGACAACCGGGACGGAAGCGATGACAATCTCAGCTGGAACTGCGGCGTCGAGGGGCCGACTACGGATGCGGCGGTGCTCGCGCTGCGCCGCCGCCAGGCGAAGAACCTGCTCGCGGTGCTCTTGCTCTCGCGCGGGGTGCCGATGCTGTGTGCCGGCGATGAGGTGCTGCGCACCCAGTGCGGCAACAACAATGGCTACTGCCAGGCCAACGAGCTCTCGTGGTTCGACTGGCGCCAGCTCGAGTCACAGCGGGAGGTGCTGGATTTCACCCGCGGGATGATCGCGCTGCGCCGGCGCCATGCGAGTCTCACCGTCGACCGCTTCTACCGCGGCAGGGTGATTCCCGCACGCGGCATCCCTGACATCACCTGGCATGGGATGCGGCTGCAGCAGCCGCCCTGGGGGGACGCCAGCGCGCGCGTGCTGGCGTTCACCATTACTGGCATCGAGGATGACGAGGCGGACCTGCATGCGATTCTCAACATGTCGGAGGAGGCGCTCGAAGCCGAAATCCCCGAGCTCCCAGGTCGCGCCTGGCACATCGCAGTGGACACCGGGCGCTCTCCGCCTCGCGACATAGTCGAACCGGCGCGGCAAGCTCAGATCGACACGCGCAGCTATCAGGTAACTCCGCGCAGCGTGGTGGTGCTCGAGGCACGTGCTCTTTGAGCGATGCGGTGGCGCGGGGCCTGCCAGCCAAGGGCCGCTGAGGTCAAAACACCAGGCCGAAGAGCTTCTTCACCAGGTCCTCGACCGGCATGATGGTGAGCAGCAAGGGCGCCAGCGGCACCAGCACGCAGGCCGCGAGCTCCAGCACGGCATCCCGACCGATGGGAGCCAGCCGCATGGTCCGCACGACGGCAAAGCTGTTGCCCATATCGGCGAGCGACTGGATATCGGCAGACCCCATGAGCGGTTCGCTCTCCTGCGCGCCGCGCCGCAGCCACTTGCCGTCGAAGTCGCGGACGTAGCGCTCGGCCAGCGCCCCGTATTCGAGCAGACCCTGCCGTTTCGCACGGGAGAGCTGCGGTGAGAACACCAGCAGTGGCCCGAAAACCAGACACAGCAGGAACACGAGCATCACGAAAATCTCTTCTTTGAAGTTCTGCAACGCCGCGCCGCCAAAGAAGATGCGGTTGGCAATCTGCGCGGCAAGCATCGCGCCGTGCGCTACCAGCAGCACGCTGAAAGCAAAGACGGTGTTGGCCAGAAATCCCAGACCGCCCAGCAGATCCGGGTGCGTTGGAACGAGGCTCAGCTCGAGGCGGGAGACCTGCCAGAGAAACCGGATCCAGATGTACAGACGCCAATACCAACGCAGCAGCAGGAATTGAAAGATCGGCAGACTCACGTACGCGTACCAGATTCCGGCGCTGTAGAGCCAGCGGCTTCCCGCCGAGACGTGCGCGTACCAGGTCGAGACATCGAGTGCCGTGTGGCGCCACACGATCAGCACTCCAACCCCGTACACCAAAGCGAACAGCAACACCTCGACCGGCACCGAGTTGCGCAGACGAAAGGCGGAGTTGATCGCCGCATCGAAGCGCTCGTCATCGGCTTCGCGGATGAGATTGCGATCCAGGAATGCGCGCACTACGGGCATCAGGCGTCTGTGCACTACCAACTCGGCCGCGAGGAGGAGCGGCACCACCACAAGAAAACGGATGTGGGTCTCCAAATCCCGCACAAAGGGGACGGCGACGTCCCCGTCGAGCAGATGCCCGTCATGCGCGGCGAGTGCCAGGAGAGGTACCCAGGTGATCACTACGAACACGATGATGCGCCGCGCCACCAAGGTCAGTGAATCGCTCGAGAGGTGCGAGCGCAGCAGAAGCTGAAACAAGGGACCGCCGAGGACGAGCGAGAATTCCTTTGCGTCCCGCAGACAGCGTGCGTAGGACTCCGTTGTTCGTGCGGTCATTTTGCAGTCCCCGTCGCGGACACCTGGTCCAGCAGCACCTCTGGCTTCCCCGCGAGCTGAGAATGGTGCGCCATGTGCCCGCGCCTTGTCAGTGCGACTCTGGTCTTACCGGAGGCTCCGGGAGCGCCTCACGGCATCGGGCGACGCGGTGGGCCTGTCGGCTACGTAATCGTGCTCGGTCCCACTTACCGTTTCTGAGCGAGCTCGATGGGACCGCCGGCCGCCTTCCAGGCGGCGATCCCCCCCTGCAGGTGACAAGTAGAGGAGAGGCCCGCGTCCTGCGCGCTCTGCACCGCCATGGCGGAGCGCTCACCGAAGGCACAATAGAACAGCAGCTGCTTGCCGGTCGCTGTCGCCAGCGCATGCAACATGCCGCCGGGCGCCGTGTTCTCCTCCAGAGCAGGGTAGGGCACGTGTAGCGAGCCCGGAATGACGCCATGGCGCTCGCGCTCGGCGCGCTCGCGCAGGTCGATCGGCACCACATCCGGCTGCCCCACCATGCCGATGGCCTGCTCCGCGGTCCAGGCGCAGCCGCGCCGGACGATCTCCTCCTGCTGCAGGCCAACCTTCATATTGGCGGGTACGGCGACGTCCATCATTTTCGGGTTGGGGAGCTTCAGGTTGTGCATCAGCTCGACGTATTCGTCGACCGATCTCACCTGCAAGCGAGGATTGCAGCGACGCTCCTCGCCGATCGTGCTCACGGTGTCACCCTTGTAGTCGTGGGCGGGGTAGACGAGAGTCTCCTCCGGCAGTCGCAGCAGCCGGCCGAAGATCGACTCGTACTGGGCGCGTGCGTCGCCGTTCTGGAAATCGGTCCGCCCGGTGCCCCGGATCAGGAGCGTGTCGCCGGTGAACACCCGGTCCTCCATGCGGAAGCAGAAGGAATCGTCGGTGTGGCCGGGTGTGTAGAGGGCCTCGAGCTCCATGCCCTCGATCTGCAGACGATCGCCGTCGGCGATCCGCATGGACACGACATCCACGCGGCTCCTGTCACCCATCACGGTGATGCAATGGGTGCGGTCGCGCAGCGCGCCGAGACCGGTGATGTGGTCGGCATGCAGGTGCGTGTCGACCGCCTTCACCAGCCGCAGGTCGAGATCGTGCAGGAGCTGAATGTAGCGATCGACCTTCTCGATCACCGGGTCGATGATCAACGCCTCCCCGCCGCGCCGGCTGGCGAGCAGATAGGTGTAGGTGCTCGAGACAGCGTCGAACAACTGGCGGAATATCATGCGGTCTGGCCGCCGTCGGTGACGCGTTACGAGCGCGGCTGCCGCACGATGCGGATATAGGGCCGCGGCGCCTTCCAACCTTCGGGGTAGGTCTTCTTCGCCTCATCGTCCGAAACGGAGCCCGCGATGATGACATCTTCGCCCTGCTTCCAGTTCACCGGAGTGGCGACTTTGTGCTTCGCGGTCAGTTGCAGAGAGTCGATGACACGCAGCACCTCGTCGAAGTTGCGCCCGGTCGTCATCGGATAGACGAGAATCAGCTTGATCTTCTTGTCCGGTCCGATGGCGAAGACGTTGCGGACCGTCTGGTTGTCGGCCGGCGTGCGCTTCGCGGGATCCCCGGCGGCGCTTGCGGGCAACATGCCGTAGAGCTTTGAGACCGTCAGATCCGGATCCCCGATCATCGGGTAGTTCGGTGCGAAGCCCTGCGTCTCCTTGATGTCGTTCGCCCACTTCGAGTGGCTGTCGACCGGGTCGACGCTCAACCCAATGATCTTGACATTGCGTCGGTCGAACTCGGGCTTGATCCTTGCCATATAGCCGAGCTCAGTGGTGCACACCGGAGTGAAATCCTTCGGGTGGGAGAAGAGTACGGCCCAGGAGTCCCCGATCCAGTCGTGGAAACGGATGCGACCTTCGGTAGTTTCTGCCTGAAAATCCGGGGCGATATCACCGATTTTGAGAGTCATTTCCAGCTCCTTCCGTGCGGTTCGCGAGCCAATGGATCTGCGATTTTGCCGCGACGTTTGAGGGACTGAAAGGGGTAAATGAGCGCGACGTCAGCAGCCCGTCAGCACGCCGGGTGCGGAACGGGGCGTCACGCCCGCGGCCCTCTGCGGCGAGGCAGCTCAGTGGGACCCGGACACTCAGGCTCAGGCGATTCTCTGCCGGTACAACCGGGCAGACCACGTAATCGTTGACCGTTCTCCCCGAGGCAGCGCAAACAGGATACCGCGGACTCTGCCCTCACGCGCGATCGAGGCATCAGTTCCAAATGCCGCGCCGGCTGCGGTGCGGCATGCTGCCGGAGTGGGCCGACAGCATGCCGCGCTCTCCGCCTCAGAGGTCCGGGCAGAAACACTCTTGCGCGGCAACATCCCTTTGCGCACGTGCTCGGACCTGCGTCTTCGCTGCGATCACAGCTTTAAGTGCAGTCGTTATGGTTCACTCCGGTTGGCGGACCTGGCTGGCACGGCACGGCGCTGAGATATTCGTAGATGGCTCGCAGTTCATGGTCGGTCATGTGCCGATCCTCGGGCCAGGGCATGATCTGCAACTTATCGCCGTCCCAGGGCAGGTTGAGCGGAAAGCACGTGGTGCTGGCCGTCACTGTTGGGTCGGAACAGTTCGGATGCAGATGGTCCAGATCGACACCCGTCCGTATGATCTCGCGGAACTCCGCGAATGAGCGGCCGCCCTCAGGGCGCCCGGTCTTGTCGGGTGTCAGGTTACGGGAAATGATTGTCGGCGTGGCTGAGGGGGATGCAGCAACGAGGGGAGGGAAGACACGGCCCCCGCCGAGGTAAGTCGCCGGATTCACGACCGTCGGCTCGTTACCCCTGAAGTAGGGGTTTCCACCCTTCGCATACTCAGTAGCCGGCCCAGCCGAGTGGCACACATTGCAATGGCCGGCACCATTCACGATGTAGCTGCCGAGTCCCACCAGCTCTCGATCTTTGCCATTCAGGTTCAGCGGGACCGGAACGATCTCGAAGCCCCGCTGGACCTTCGCCTCCTCGGAAACATCGTCCGCCAGGGCCGGGAGGATCCCAGCCAGCGATCCGGCACCGACCGCGAGCGCAAAAGAGGCTCCCGTGGTCGTGGCGAGCAGTATTTTTCTGACATTCATGTCGGTTCTCCCAGTTCAGGGCGCACCAGCGCTCCGGCAGCACCACCCTCGGACCGCGCACGCACTCTGACAAGCTGCAAAGCACCGCGGTCAACTGAGTTTGCGGGGCCGTGCGGTGCAATACCTTGGATTGCCGCTGTTTCGACCAGATGCAAGAATCCCGATAGTCACCGGCGACAGCGTGGAGCGCCCCCTGGACGATCCTGAGGCCAGTCAAGACCCTGCATCGAATCGGGGGACACAGGAGGGTCGCCTCGATTCGTGGAAGAAGATCGCCTCGTATCTGAAGCGCGACGTGAGCACCGTACAGCGCTGGGAGCGGCGCGAGGCCATGCCCGTGCACCGCCACCTGCACGACAAGATGGGGTCGGTGTTCGCCTATCGTTCCGAGCTCGACGCCTGGTGGAAGAGCCGGCGCGCGGGACTCGAGGCGCAGACGACGGGGGCAGCTCAGCCGACTCAGGCGTCGCGCCCGGAACAGACGGCCCGGCCCGCCGAGGAGCGTCGTGGGCGGGGAACTCTTTTCCTCCTCGCCGCGCTCGCGGCCGTCCTGCTCGCCGGTGCGCTGACCTGGCTCTCCAGGGAGCGGCGCGACTCCTGGCACAGCCCGCTGGCAAATGCCCGATTCACCCGGCTATTAGACTTCGGCACCGCGCAGCAGGCTGCGGCTCTCTCGCGCGATGGCGAGCAGGTGGCGTTTCTCGCCCAGCAGGACGGGCGCCTCGACGTGTGGGGCGGCGTGGTCGGGGCCAATCACTACCGCAACCTGACCGAAGGCTCGGTACCGAACATCGTCAATCCGGTGCTCCGCGTGCTGGACTTCTCCGCCGACTCAACGCTGGTGACGATTTGGACGCGCCGGGCGGACGGCTCGAAGCCGGACGATGTGAACGTGCTCGCGGTCCCGGTCGGGGGAGGCCCACTGCGTCCGTATCTGCCTGGCGTGGCGGAGTTCGCTTGGTCCCGTGACGGCCGGCTCGTGTACCACACCACGGCTCCTGGCGATCCGTTGTTCGTGCGCGAGCCGGGCGGCAGCCAGGACCGCAGGATTTACCTCGCGCCCGCGGGCATACACTGCCATTTCCCGTTGTGGTCTCCCGACGGTGCCTTCATCTATTTTCTGCGCGGCCTGCCTCCCGATGACTGGGACGTGTGGCGAATCCGACCCTCGGGCGGGGGACTCGAGCAGATTACGGCGCAGAAGACGCGCATGGCCTATCCGGTAATGCTCGATCCGCGCACAGTGGTGTACCTGGCGACCGACGCGGAGGGATCGGGGCCCTGGATGTACGTGGTGGACGTCGAGCGGCGGCTGCCGCACCGGATCAGCACCGGGCTCGAGAGTTACACATCGCTCGCCGCGAGTGCGGATGGCTCGCGCCTCGTGACGACGATCGCCACTCCTCGCACGAGTCTCTGGCGCATGTCGCTCGGCGGGGAGGGGGTCGCCGCGACGGCATCAGGTCCCTCGCTCGTGGCCGCAAACGGCTTGACACCGCGATTCGGTCCCGATCGTCTTTTATACGTGTCGGGCCAGGGCGGCCGAGAAGGCCTCTGGTCGCTGCAGCGGGGGGCAACGCGCGAGATCTGGAGCAGTCCCCACGCGCGCATCATCGGCTCGCCGGTGCTGTCGCCCGATGGCAGGACCGTCGCGTTCGCAGCGCGAGAGGGCGAGCGATCGAGCGTCTATCTGGTCGATCCGGACGGTGGTCATGCGCGCGTGGTAACCGACTCGCTCGCGCTGCGCGGCAATCTCGCGTGGGCGCCCGATGGACGCTCGCTGGTATCGGCCGTGATCCGCGACGGTGAGCCGCGGGTGATGCGGATTCCGCTGAATGGCGATGCACCTCTTCCCCTGATAGCCGAGTACTCGCTCGACCCGGTATGGTCGCCGGACGGGCGGTTTCTCGTGTATTCGGGTGCGGATGTCGGTACGACCTTCCCGCTGCGGGCAGCCGCTGCCGACGGTCGGCCGTACCCGCTCCCGAGCGTAATTCTCACGCGCGGCGCGCGCCGCGTCGCGTTTCTGCACGACCCGCAGCGGCTCGTGATTCTCCGTGGCGAAATTGGCCACAAAGACCTGTGGCTGCTCGATCTCAGCACGGGCGCCCAGCGGCCGCTCGCAGTACTGCCACCGGACTTCACGATTGGCGACTTCGACATTTCGGCCGACGGTACCGAGATCGTTTTCGATCGGCAGCTGTCGGACTCCTACCTCGCGTTGATCGAGCGGCCAACCGCCTGACCCGCATGGCCGGCGCGCCCTCGGGAACAATCCCCGGCGCGGCGGTGTGCTCGAAGCAGCACCGTGCTCTGTGCCGCCACCGCGGGGCACCGAAATGCTGACCCGGTCACAGAATTCTGAACGCCCGTACGACGCGCTGCACACTGAGACATGAGGCGCAGGCTCGAGCGCGCTTCTTCTTATACTGTGCGCTCATGAGCAGCGATCTGCTTCCGGCGATTTCCCGCGCCGTGACGCTCGCGACGCGCCTGCGCGTGATCAGCGACCGGGGCAAGGATGCGGAATTCAGGGGAATTGTCGCAGACCTCCTCCTCGAGCTGGCAGAAGTGCAACTGAAGCTCGACGAGCTCCTGAACGAGAACGCCACGTTGAAGGGTCAAGTGCAGGCGAGCTCCAATCCGAAGGGGGAGCGCTGTCCGCGGTGCTTCGAGTTCGGCTGGCGCGTGACCAGCAGCCGCCCGCATGGACAACTCGGCGCGATGGTGCAGACGTACACCTGTGCCAAGTGCGGACTCAAAGAAGAAGCGATGGTCAAGGGGAAATGAGCGTAGCTGCCGGTAGTAAAAGGCAGCATCCAGCTCCCCTGCCGGAGACGCGTCGCCGCGTAGCCTGCCGGGAGCCGGCTTGACCCACCCCTTGCCCGGCGAAGAAGGATGCGCGGGCGAAGGTTTCCAGGAAACCTGCAGGACGTGTCGATTGTCTCATTGTCATGGTGGGACTAGATCGCCGTCACAGTTTGAAGATGAGAACAGCGGCTCAGCTTTGTGCGCTGGGCAGCCGCGCAGACCAAGACGTGACCTACCGCACCGACGAGAGCTGCGACAACGGGAACTCTGGGAGCCGGACGCTCGATTAGCGCTATGCGGTTGAGAAACAGAGCGATCCGGGCGATGAGCCCACCCAGCGTCCTCGAGCCGGATTGCCCAGGCAGATGTGGAGCGGTCACATGGTGAGTCTGGTAGCAGCCCTGACGGTGTTCGCCACGATCGACGAAGCGGCGATCAGCGGCCTCAACCACGCGGCCGCGATCTGCAATCCCCGCTACGAATGTGGCGGTGTCGTGCGCGCCGTACCGGGTGGGTTCGAGGCCTCCGGTCTAGTTACCTCAAAGCGGCCTTTTGGCGTGGATCTCGGCGAGTTCTACGGTCCGGACGTGGTTGCCGACTTCCACACGCACATCTGCTCGATCCACAACAAGCCCTTCTCCCCCTTCTTCTCATCCTCGGACGCCATCGCAAACCACGGCCTGCACACCGTGGGGTACATGCTCAGCCTCTGCGACGGCTACATCCGGCGCTTTGATCCCGCGCAGGACGATCGCGATGACGAAGAGGTCGACTTTCACAGCGGCCGCGTGATCTACCTGACGATCGGACACATTGTCAGCTGGGTTCCGAGCGAGGCCACCCTGTCGTGGCGCATGGCTCTTGCGCGCAGCGAAACGCAGGAATCACGGGTTCGTAGTGGAACCCGCGCTTCCACTCATAGTGATGTGTCGCCTTACCGGACCCGGAAGCGGCATCATTCCAGCAAGTCGCCGCAGTCCCCGTCCCCGCCCCCGCAGCCGTAGCCGGGGCCACCCGTGGCCCAGGCGTACCATCCGCCGCACCCGCGGACTCAGTCGCCCGCAACCGCCGAAAAGTGCCCGGAGATCGTCGCGCTTGCCAGCACGTGTCCGCGGCGGCTCGCCTCGATCAATTCCTGATAAATCCCCTCGGGGAGTGCCGGAGTGAAGTCCCCGAATGTCGGCACGATCGGCAGGAACGTGTCGAGCGCATACACCGTGAACTGGTATACATGGGAATGCGGCTTGAGTGTCGTTGGTGGACACGGACCGTCATAGCTCGGATCCCCGAAGTCGTTGCCGTTCTGAACCCCATACACGCTCCCCACAGTTCCCGCATTCTGCGGCAAGCTGGTGGTGTCGGCCGGGATGTTGTACATCGCCCAGTGGGTGAACTGCGGCACCACGTCGTAAGCAATGACGACGAAGCTGCGTGTCTCGGGCGGTGCATGCCGCCACGTGAGCTGCGGCGATTCATTGCCGCCCGCTGCACCACTGGCGGTGCACGAGTTCTGCCCGTTGGCACCGGGGATGGTGCTGATCATGCTGAGCGGTAGCGTGCCGCCATCGGCGAAGGTGGCGCTGTGCAGCGTCATGTGGTGGTGGTTGTCATCCCCTGCTGAAGAGGAACCCGCACCCGTGAGACCCATGACCGCCGCCGACGCCGCAATCAGCCAGCGGCGCACTTGCTTGGAGTCGGTGTTGGTGTTCATGTGCCGTATCCCCTGTGGTTAGTGGTACTCGTTCTCCTTCGCGGAGCAAAACAATCTCGCGCGGCGTCGTTGAACTTGTCAACGGCACGCGGATGCCGCGCTTCAGCTTCGGCAGCGGCGTTGTTGACGGAGAAGCCGCAGCTCATCGATGCTGCACGGCGACCGCCATTGCCGGGAGTAGCGGTTGGCGCCGGGGCCGAGAGTCGCAATGCACTTCCTCCTCCTCTATCAGTTCGTTCCCGATTACTTGGAGCGCAGGCCGCTCCACCGCTCGGAGCATCTACGGCTCGCGTGGCAGGCCCATGAGCGGGGAGAGCTCATCCTTGCCGGCGCACTCGCCGAGCCCGCGGACGCCGCAGTGTTGCTATTTGAAGGCGAGAATGACGCCGCGGCGCGTGCCTTCGCCGCGGCGGACCCGTACGTCAGGGCGGGGCTGGTGACGCGGTGGTCGGTACGCCCCTGGACCACCGTGGTGGGCGACTCGGCGGCAACTCCGGTGCGCAACTGATCAGGTGGTCGCGGCGGTGGCAGAGCGCTGCGTGAGCTGATGCAACTCCTGCGCGACGCGCTCATCGACCTCCGCGGTGCGGTTGAGCGGCACGGGGTAGCGCACCTTCGCCTCGACCCCCGAGGGGGAGAATTGCAGCTGCACCTGCGGTGTCACATCGGTCGAGGCCGGCAGCGAGGTCGTGTCCCTGATCGTCTGTGCCTGGCGCACGATCTCGCCGCGGAACTCGTCGACGATGGCAGTGACGCGCGCGAGCAGGCGGTTCTTCAGCGCCACGTAGTCGCTCCCGGCCGGCAAGCTCACGGTGAGTTCGTGCCAGGCGAAATTCACCCCCGGTATCTGCCTGAACAGGCCGCCGGAGGACTGGAAGACGACCGAGTTCGCAATCGCGACGACCCGACCGGTCGGTCCGCGCGGTTCCTGCGGCGTGAGCTCGAGGAGGTGCATACGGATCAAACCCAGGTCGATGACCTCGCCGGTTACATTGCCGACCTGCACGCGATCGCCCACCCGCAGCCCGTATTTCCCGATGAGTATGAAATAGCCCACGAGCGAGACGAGCACGCTTTGCATGGCGACTGCGAGTCCTGCGGTAAGCAGTCCAGCGAAGGTGGCGAACGAGCTGAGGTGAGTGATGAACGTGAGGCTCAGAATCAGCAGGATCAACACCCAGGTGACGATCCTGCGTATCAGCAGCAGCTGATTGCGGTGCCGCGGCTCGCGTACGTATTTGAGCACCGCGCGCCGCCACAGCTCGGAGCCGACGAGCACGGCGGCGAGCGCGCCGAGCAGGATGGCGAGGCGCCTCCGCAGCACGGCCAGCACTTCGTGGTATTGGCGCTTCACGGACGTGCGCCACTTATCGAGGTTGTCGTGGTACTGCGAGAGCAGCACCGACACCTTGCTCAGGGGTATGGCAATCGCCGAAGTCTGTGTGAAGAGCCAGGCCAAGGTGTCGAATTGATCGCGCAGGCTCTTGAGCGCGGCGCCGTTGGCGTTGTCGGCGGCGTTGGCGAGCTGATCGCTCTGCGCCGATAACCTCTGCAGCTCGTCGTTCGGCGCCGCGCGGATCTTGTGGAATGTCTCCTGCAGGGCCCGGGTACGTTGGTCGACGGCCTCGATGTTGGTCAGTTTCTGCGAGAGGCTGAGCGCCGCGCCAAACAGCTCCCACAGACCGAGCGTGCGGGGCGCGGCCGCGTTGCCCGATGTGGTGGCGGTGGCCGCTGCCGCGGCGGTCGACGAACCCCCGAGCGCAGCGGCTGCGAGCGGTGTCGTAGCAGTAGTTGCACTCGCGGCCGGTATGGTCGCGGCGATCGCGTCGATGCGCGCCTTCAAGGCGGTGACATTGGCCCGCTGCGCATCGTTCTCGTAGACGAACTGCGACATGGTGTCGAGGAGATTCTTCTGCGCCTTGACCATGGCGAGCTCGCCCTGCAGTTCGAGCAGCTTCGCGTTGAGATCGGACCGGGCACGCACCGGCGCCGTGGCGAGCTCGCGGCGAACCGAGTCCATTTCCTTCTGGATGTCATCGCCCCGTTGCGCCGTGCTCTGCTCCTTCTGCTCGAGCGCCCGAGGAGAGCGATCAGCGGCGGCGCCCGTGGCTGGCGCTGAGCTCGCCTCGCTGCTCAGCAGTTCGGCGTTTGCCCGGGCAATCTGAAAGGCGAGACGCACCACCTCGTCCGCGGTCTGGCGGTTGGCATAAAGCAGTAGCAGATCGCTCGGCTGGGTGGCGTTCTGTTGCTGGATCCCGAGCGTTCGATACCAGTCGACGGTCTCATCGAGAATCTGGATGAGCTGTTCGGCCGTCAACGGCGAAACGCGGGTCGGCGGCTGAGGAGCGCTGCTCGGCGCCTCCGCGGCTGCCACCGCGAGAGTCCCGGGCAGCGAGCCGAGAAGCACAAGCAGTAATGCCGGTAGACTGTAGCGCATCGCCAGTTTCCAAGTTGGTGCGCGGCCCGGGACCATCCGTGGGCGGCCAGATGCCGCACAGCCCGCGCACCTGCAAAGGACTATGCCAGTCTGGCGCGCCGAATGGCAGCCGTCACACGTGTGCTCCGTGCGTCGTTCCGATCGCACCTCGGGTCAATCCTTCAGGGTTACCCAGATGAGGTCAATCGGCTGCCTGCCGACATTGCCCGACTCGTGCCCCTCGCTGATGTCGATCGCCGGCATCCAGCCGACCTCTCCGTCAGGGGAGGGTGCGGGGTAGGCGTGTTCGGCCTCCTTCCTCGAGCGCGTCGCCCACTGACCGCCTTTGATGTGGATGTAGAGCATGTTGGGGCGGTGCGCGTGCACCCCTTCCCACTGGCCGGGATGCACGACGAAGCGTTGCACGATCAGGCGGTCATTTTCCAGGAGGTCTTCGCCCGGGATGTTCGGGTAGTTGAGATGTGGGTCCGGCCGCTCGTCGGCGGCTACCATCGGGGGTGGCGCAACTGCGGCCGATGGCTTCAGCGTCACGGAGATCATCACGATCGACTCGGTACCGACATTCTGGCTGCCTTCATCAGCTGGGTCCTTGGAGCTCTGCCAGACCACGCGGCCGTCGCGCCACAGGGTCGCGCGCCCCGTCGCCACCGACCTCAGTACTCCCCCCTTCACGAATACCAGCAGTTGATCACCAGCGTGCGTGTGGCGGCCGGTCGACCGACCGGGCTGCAGCTCGAATCGCTCGACCAGCACGCGTGGATTGTCGAGCAGCAACTCGCCGTGCAGTGCCGCGTAGATCGGCGGGCGATCCGCGCCATCTGCCGACCGTCCGCTCCAAACGAGCGGAAGCAGCGCCAGCGCTCCCACAGGCGTCAGCCAGGATTTCATGGGCCCCCCAGCGCTAAGACAGTCCCGCCAGATTCCGCACCCGCACGATGAAGTGCTGCACATCGTGCGGCGTCACCAGCACTTTCCTCCCATCGCGGTAGCGTAGCAACACCGCGCGCTCTGGATCGGTCGCGTACGCGCGGAATCGCCCGATCCTGCGGTTCCAGAACCACCCGCTGATGCCGAACAGACCGCCGTTGCCGAACAGACGGAGCGAGCCTTGCAGTCCTTGCGGCTCGCCGCTCACGGCCGCAAGGCCAGCGAAAGGCAGGACCGTGCTCCACCCGAGACGCTGGACCTCGATCTGGCTTTCCGTCAGCACATAACCGCGCACCATGAACAGCAGCGAGCCGACCAATATGACCAGCGGCAGCCCCACCATCGCCATGCGCCATACCCAGGACTGCCGCGGTCCGACCAACACGCCGATGAGCACCAGGGCGAGCAGCAGTGCGACCGCAGCGGTCGTCAGGACGCGCAGCGAGCGGCTCCATGGAGCAGAGAATCGAGCGACAGTAAGTCCCATCGGGAGGCAGTAACGCTTATCACCTCCATGTTACTCCCCGACCCGGGTACGGTAGCCGTTTAGTTTTTCTTAAGGCTCGCTCAGATATCGCGTTTGCTGGGCTCGGTCCGTGTCCCGAGACTGTGCGCCATCGACTCGGAGGTCTCACTCATGAGCAGCGCACTCGCCCTAAAAATCCAACCTGTAGTGGTCCAGGCCGAGATCGAATTTCTCGTCCCCGGGATAGAGCGTCCCTTTACCTATGCACACGCGGCGCCGACCGGAGCCGAAGCCGAGACCGCGCTCTTCGCGAGTCACAGCGTGCAGATCCAGGACGTGCGTGGCGCCGAGCCACTCAGGATCGATGAGCACGGCGCGCAGCTCGGCTGGTGGCCAACGCGGGTGCGGCGTTTCTATGACGAGAGTCACGTGCGCGGGCGTTACTACCCCGAAAGTGCCGACATCATCAAGGCCACACTCGGTGCCGACCGGGTGGTCGTGTTCGATCACAACGTCCGCCGCGGCAACGCGCTGCAGGTAGAGGCTGCACGCCTCGATCTCGGGCGGCCGGTCCACCATGCCCACACCGACTACACGCCGGGCTCGGCACTGCGGCGTCTGCGGTACGAACTGGGACCGCACGCCGAGGAGGGGTTGTCGCGATTCCTGCAGGTCAATCTTTGGCGCCCCATACGCAGCCCGCTGCGCGATGCGCCACTCGGGCTGTGCGACGGTTCGAGCGTCACGCCGCAGAGCTTGCGCAATGTCGAGCTGCGCTATCCGGACCGGACCGGCGAGATTTACTACCTCATGCATGAGCCGCGGCAGCGTTGGTACTTTGCCTCGGACATGACGGTGGAGGAGGCCTGGCTCTTCAAGAACTTCGATTCAGCGCCACCGGGACCCGGCCGCATCGCACCGCACAGCGCGTTCACGGACCCGCGGCAGTTGCGTGTGTCGCCCCGCGAGAGCATTGAAATACGGGCGTTGGCGATTTTCCGCTGAGGGGCCTGCCGCTACGATTCCCGATCGGCAGGCGGAATCTCGAAGCAGACGAAGGACGATACGATGTATTTGTCCTCGGATCTGGGAATCTCTCCGCAGTGCATGTGAGTCCAGAATGTGGGGAACAACAGCGCATCGCCGGCTACGGGTCTGACCCGCAAATTGTGCCGATGAAAGGACGTTTCGCCGCCTTCGGCTACGGAATTCAGAAAAATGACGAGCGCGAGCTGACGCTCCCATGCGCCAGGTCCGAGCGCGTCGAAATGCCATTTGAAGTGTCCCTCGTTCTTCCTGTAGTGCTGGATCTTGTAACCGGTCGTGCGCAGCGGCCAGACCCGTAGCGATGGAAACTGCGCCGCGATGCTCAGGACGACGCGGCTGACCGTCTGATGAAGCTGCTCGTGGATGGCCGTCCAGACTCCCTCACTGTCGATTCCGAGGTCGGTGCTCACCTTGACCTCGTCATAGGACTTGTTCTCGCCACGGCTGCCGACGGTGTAGCCCGGATGTCGACGCGGGTCGCGCTGGTAGTTCTCGATGGCCGTGCGACAGAGGTCTTCCGTGAGGAGCCCCTTCACGTAGAAGATGCAATCACCGGCGACGAGAATTTCCATTTGCGCACACCTCGGCCGGTGAGCGTAGCCGGGAACGTAACCGTGAACAGCGACTGCTGCACACTTGGCATCGATCGCGAGTACGCATCCGAGCCGAATAGCACGCCCTCTGGCAAGGAAGTGCATAGCCGGGGAGGCAAGCGATTGATTTAATTGGAGTCGGTGCGCTGGTCACTGCGCAGCAAACTGACCTCGTGCGTCGGGTGCGAACCAGACCTGGGGTGGAGTGGTCACCACACCACTTAGGTGCGGAGAGCCGCGCGCGCTTGAACCGCACCGCTATAGCCAGGGCTAGCTCGCCTCATCTGTGATCTGATGCACGGAGTACACCTCGAGAGCGGTGTTAGCGTCAGCCTCAAATGACGGGGGGGCGCATGCGGATCCGGGAAAGACAACACGGTGAATTGGCTCACGGGAGATCGCAGTCCCGTGTTCACTGCTCCAAGATGTGCTGGCCCCGTGTCAATTCGATTTCGGGGTTATGCGTGAGATCGGCGTGGGCGCGCGGTGTCGGCCAGCGACCGGTGGCTTCCAGGAATCGTCTCAAGACGATCATCGCAGCGCCCTAGACGCATTGCGACTGCGCTTCGCGGGTCACAGGGAACGCAGAAATTCGATCAGCGCTTCCTGATCCTCCTTGCCGAGGCGGTCGAACTTCTTACTCTCATCCTGTGCTTCGCCGCGATGCCGCAGGATGGCATCGCGCAAAGTAAGCGAAGAGCCATCGTGCATAAGACGCGGCCGCAGTCGCAGCCCCCATAACGGAGCGGTGCGCATCTTGTTCTGGGTGGTCTCGAGGTGCTGCTTCGATAGATAACCCGCCATCTGCTGAAAGACTCCCCGGCCGTAGTGCTCCGGATTCACTTGCAAGACTCCGTCGCCGGTGCCGACATCGTGCAGCAGGAAGTCGCCGTATGGATGGAAGGTGACCGATCCGAGCGCCGGTGGAACTATGAAGGTACCGCCATCGATCCTACTGCCGGCTACGGCCGTCTTCAACGACCGGATGTGGCACGACCCACAGCCAACTTTGTCAAAGAGGTCGGAGCCATGCTTTGCAACCGGAGCGAGCGCGCGCCCCTCGTCCCGGGGCGGCGCCTTGAGAGCACGGACAAACCTGGTCAAGCGATCGATGTCGTACAAGCCGTCCGGGCCGCGAGTATCGTTCGGTTCCGGAGCGGTATTGCAGAGCTTCGTTACCTCGTCCGGTTGCAACGGACTGGTGATGCCAATTTCATTCAAGTAGGCATCGGCGATGAAGGACAACAGGCTTGCGTGCTGATCCTTCCAGCCGAACCGACCGACGCCCATCTGTCCGGGCGCTTCTACGATCGGCACCTGCACCACCTGGCCACAGATCCTGTCGTGCGTGGATTTACATTGCTGTTTGGCGAGGTCGATGAACGCCTGATCGGCAACCGCCTCGACAAATCCGTCACCGAACAGGTTCACGGACATGCGAATGGCACGGACGGTCTCGGTGTCGGGGACGCGCTCCTGGATCTCCGTGCTGGGAAAACTCGGGTTGGGACAGATGGCACGGTCGTTGACGAGTGAGCGGCCGGTAATGACCTCGACGCCGCGTGCAATCGGAATCTGGGGATTTTGGAAGTGCCCATCGCGATCCAGATGGCCGACGCGCAGCTCGGATACTTGGCTCGCGCCCCCGGAAACCGGATTCTGGTGGCATTCGCGGCAGGACTGCGCGTTGAATAGCGGTCCGAGGCCGTTCGCGATCTGCTCTACCTCGTCGAATTTCGCCAGATCCGCCTGATGCGTGGCCTCATCCGTAATGCCGTTGCTGCCGTTGTCAAATCCCGTCGGCGCTTCATTCGCCGGCGTTGCAGCCGCAGGCGCAGCCGCGAAAGCGGTGTTGGAGAGGACGAGGAACAGAACGGCCAGAGAGATCCTTGCGTTCATAGCACTCTCTCTTCGCGGCATTTGCCGGGTCGGGAAGCGTAGGCTGCGCCGAGTCGCGATTATACGCCGACGGTCACCCAAGAGGTGGCGGGCGCGCATCGGCCCTCAGGCCACCCGATGGCTCGGCGCGATGGCGGGGACCGGGCGGCGCGCCACGCTCAATTCATCGCTTCGCGAGCCTTGACGAGCAGTTGATCGGCGGTCTGCAGCCGTATCAGTCCCTCGCGCAGGTAATCAAGATCGAGGATGACGTATACGACGACTACCGTGATGACTGCGAAGCCGAGGATGTGGAGCCAGCTCCGGTACTGGGCGCTTGCCATCCGGTAGCCGGCGAGTAACGCACACATGAGTCCGACGCTGAACAGCAGCACGTATATGATCGCCGGCGGATGGATCTGCAACGACATGGCCCGAACCGTAGTGATGTCGATCATGTTGTTCAGCGCCGGAAGCAACAGCTTGCCGGCGTCACGATGGGCACCCGGAAGCTCCGTATCCGTCACTGCACTTGTCCAGATCTGTCTCTGGAGCTTCTCGGCTTCAGCCATCTCGGCCGCAGCCGCCCCGGTGTCCGGCAGCTTGCGATAAGCCGCCAGCCGCGAGTCGAGGTAGCGTCGGAACAAGCCCTGCAGCGCAAGCCGTTGCTCATGGGGCAGCAGCTCCAGTCGCAGATATGCAGTCTGTACGGCGTTGACTTCCTCGGCGATCAACATCCTTTTTTCGTTGAACCGGGAGGCGGCTCCCGTGAACGTCAATGCCATCAACAAGCCAAACACGGCGAACAGCGCGCTCTCGATCGTGCCCAGATTGCTGCGGTCACTGTCGGTCTCCCGAGCGCGGCGGCCAATGCCGAGGCGCCGGCCTGTCTCGAGCATGAGCAACATGCCGAGAAACAGCAGTAGCGTGGAAACGAAGGGAGAGATGGGTGGTTCCACGTAGACCGCCCTTACAGCCTCGACCGATTACACCCGGCTCGCCGCAAAGATACTTCTTCACGAATTTCGGGCGATGTCAATCGGGGCAGCGGGGGCACGTCCTGCTGGCGTGAGCGATTACCGCGTGGCGTATGATCGGCGCGGCGGATCGTTAACTTCCAACGCTCGGGAGATCTGATGATGCCTCGTGATGGGGCTGCGCGGATCGCACGCCGGGCTCTCTTACTGGCGGTGCTGGTGCTGGCGGCCCTGCTGGCGTTCGGTCGCTCCGCCAATCGCCCCGTCAATCCTCCGCTTTCAGAAGAACAGGCGACGTACGAGCAGAGGCTCGAGGGGATGGAGCGCGGTCGGGGACAACACGAAGATCTGGTGATCCTCGCGTTTTCCGGTGGCGGCACGCGGGCAGCCGCGTTCTCCTATGGAGTTCTCGAAGCGTTGCGCGACGTCGAGGTCACCAGCGCCGGCGGCGGTAAGACGCGGCTGCTCGATGAAGTCGACGTGATCACCGGGGTCTCGGGTGGCAGTTTTACGGCATTGGGATACGGCTTGTACGGGGACCGGCTGTTCGAGCTCTTCGAGAGTGCGTTTCTCAAGCGCGACGTGCAGGGTGCGCTGATCCGGCGCCTGTTGAATCCACTGAATTGGCGTGCCCTGTGGTCGGCGGGCTGGAGTCGCTCGGAGCTCGCCGCGCAGCTCTACGACGAGATTCTGTTTCACGGCGCCACCTTTGCCGAGCTGGAGCGCGCCGGTGGACCAGTGATCGCCGTGGGCGCGACAGAGCTGACGAGCGGGGCGCGCCTGGTATTTCTACCGCAGAACTTCGACGTCATGTGCGCCGATCTCAGCAGCTTCAAGCTCGCACGCGCCGCGGCGGCCTCCTCGGCGGTTCCGGTGGTGCTGTCGCCGCTGACGATCAACAACTACGGCGGCCGCTGCGGCTATCGCCAGCCCGCGTGGCTGAAGGCGTTTGCGGACCAAAGCAATCCGCCGCGACCGGCCGGGCGCATCCTCAAACGGCTCGAGGAACTGGAGCGGCTGGACGATGCAGCGCAGGACCGATATTTCCATCTCGTCGATGGAGCCGTCTCCGATAACCTGGGTCTGCGCGGCGTGTTGGACTTCCTCGAAGCCTTCGAGGCATTGCGGCTAGCGGGGCAGCCGACACCGCTTGACCACGTGCGCAGAATCATCGTCTTCGTCGTCAATTCCGCGTCATCGCCGTCATTCGATTGGAACAACAAGGAGAATTCACCGAGCGCCGCGTCCATCCTGGTCAAGGCGGCCGGGGTGCCCGTGGACCGCTATGCGAGCGAATCGATCGAATTGCTGAGGGACATCGATGCGCGCTGGACGGCGCAGCGTGCGATCCGCGACTCCGTGGCATTCGACAAAAAGAAAGATCCGACGGTGGCCTGGGTCGCCAATGCGCCAAACGCCGACATCTATCCGATCGAAGTTTCGTTTCAAGTGCTGGCTGACAAGGAAGAGCGTGATTACTTGAATCAGCTGCCCACCTCGTTCGCGCTGCCTGCCGATGCGGTCGACCGCCTGCGTGCAGCCGCGAAGAAAATCGTCCTGGCTTCGCCCGACTTCCAGCAGCTGCTGAAGGCCTCCGGGGGCCACGTTGAGGACAACGTGCGGAAAACGTCAGTGGGAATGCGCTGAACGCATCCGCAGCCGCGGGCCCCAGGTCGCCCGGACGCTCGCTGCGTCCAGGCGCACCGTCGCCAACCTGAAGCGCACGTTTGTAAACAGGGCCATCGAGGGGTACGGTACGCTGGCCTAAAAAATGAGACCGCAGGCTCGAGGTTGGCCGCACGCGGTGCTGAGCCACGCACGCTGCGGCCGGGGAGGAACGTCATGAAATCAGCGCGTCCGGCTTCTTTCCTTGCGCTTGTCATCACGGTGTGCTGCGCGAGCTCAGTGGCAGCAGAGGAGCACGAGGACGCTCGTGCGCTCGCACTGGGCGACAGCGTGGTATTTGGCTTCATCACTCAAGCGAACCCCGAGTACGTCAATGCCAGCAACTTCATCGGCTCTCCGGAGTACGTGGCTGGGATGTTGGACCTGGACGTGGCGAATGCGGGCTGTCCCGGGGAGGCGACCAGTAGTTTCCTGTCAGCTACGGGCGCCGACAACGGTTGCCGCGCCTTCCGTGCCAAGTTCCCGCTTCATGTCGCGTACAGCTCGACCCAGATGGCCTTCGCGACGTCGTTTCTGCAACGCCATCGGCACGTGCGCTTGGTGACCATTGGTATCGGGGCCAACGACCTGTTCATCCTCCAAGAGGCGTGCGCGAAAAACCCCAACCCGCAACTCTGCATCGAAGCAGGGCTGCCGGTGGTGCTCGCGACTATCACAGCAAACATGGCGACCATTCTCGCCGAGCTGCGAGCAACTGGGTTTGGCGGTGTGATCGTCATCGTCAATTATTACTCGCTCGACTACTCGGATTTGGCTGGGACTGGAGTTACCGAGCTGCTCAACCAGGCGATTACAGCTCCTGCGACGGCTTACGGGGCGGTTGTCGCCGACGTGTTCACGGCATTCCAGAAAGCAGTCGCGGTGGTTGGTGGCAAAACGTGCAGCGCGGGCCTGCTTAATGTTGATCCGCAGGACCTGCAACTCAAATCCTGCGATGTCCATCCCACTCAGTCCGGTCAGCGACTGATCGCCAAAGCGATCACCCAGGCCTACAGGGCCGCGAGCTGGTAGTCGCTGGTAGGTGTACCGCCGGCCCGGGCTGCTCCCGGGCCGGCGCCTGGATCACACAGAGCCAAATCTGCCCGTGGTGCTACCGCTTGAGCGGCGAGTCCTGTGTGGCGACGCACATCCACTTGCCGTTCGCCATCACCCACGTATCGGTGAACCGCGCCCGTGCGTCGATCGGCTTACCGGCCGCATCCGTTCCCTTGCCGGTGAAGGTGCCCGTGGCAATGGCCGTGTCACCAAACACGGTGACCTTGAGATCCGTGTAATCGGCGCTGCTCCACTTGTCCGACTTGGCCGCAGCGAGCACGGCGTCCTTGCCGAGGATCACCTTGCCTTCCTCGGTCGTCTCCACGACCTTGTCGGCCAGAAGCGGCGCGAGCAGCCCGACGTCGTTCGTCTGCTGTGATTTCAGCCACTGATGCTCGGCCGCGGTCACCGCCTGCTCTGCCGTTCCGGCGGTGGCTGTCTGCGCAGCCGCGCCGCTCACCATCATCACTAAAACGAGCGACCCCCAAACCAGGCTTCTTGTGTTCACGTTGATCTCCTGCACGAACTCTCCCGGGTTGGAGAGCGGCGCGACCGTACGCTTTCAGCTATGGCGGCGCAAGACTGGAACGGGCAGCGAATCGCCGCGCGGGCTCGACCACTCCGGACCTCGGGGAGCGCGCGCACACCCTTGCCGAGGCGTCACCCGTTGCGGTGCGTCGCGCGCCGCTAAGCTAGAATCGTGCGATTACGCCCAGGCTCAACTCGCCCTGGGCAACGAGGCTGCCGTGGAAACTCACGCTGCAACCCCCGCCGCAGCTCGCGGAGCCTCCGCCGCTACCACTGAAGGTTAGTAGTGCCCGCAAGTCGCCGCGCAGACCGATATGCTCGGTCGCCATCCACTCGAACCCGCCACCGAGACCGATGCTCGGTCGGGTTGCGCTGCCATTGTTGGCAGTAAGCTGAGTCGCACCGAGCGTGCCGACCAACAGCCACGAAAGCTGCTCATCCGCCGACGGCAGGGTATCGACGAGTCCGACGTGCAGCACGCTCATCGTCACATCACCGATCGTCGAGTTACCTGACAGCTTCGTCGGCTGACGGCTGTAATAGAGCTCAAGCGATCGCGGTTGCGAGAGCGGGATGTCGATCACGCCGCCGTAGCTGACCGACGAGTCGATCGTCACAGACGTCGGACCTGTTACGCCATTGCCCGGCTGCGTTCCAACGTCGCCGCCGAAGCGCAATCCGACGAAGGGCACGATGTCCGTGGCGTGCGCAGGCACGGCAGGACCCAGGAGCACGAGGCCGGCCACCGCGCAGACCTGCAGCATTTGCGTACGTTTGGGCATGAGACCTCCAGTCACCTTTTCGCGGCAATGTACAGGAAGGGAAGGCGGCGGTCGCCGGGATGGTTCCGCCACTTGGAACGCGCTGCGCTTAGCCGGGACTCGTGGCGTGGCGAGCTTCTGAATCGGAAGTCGATGAAAACCAAGGGCATTCGGCGCCGCGGATCGGGCTACACCGACCACCGTTAGTAACTCCGGAAGCCCTGTTCTCGTCCTCTGCCGACGGGCCCCATTCTCGATGCGCGCGATGCGTCGTTATGACTTCGGGCTGCGGCGGAATTCGACGGCGAGCGCTCCGTCCTTGGTGCGCAGTTCCAGGCTGTCGCCTTCAATGCGCATGGTTACCACGGATTCGAGCGCCTTGAGGAAAGAGTGTTCCTGTTCCATAACGCCGGGAGTCGCACACATGCGCCGCGTGGCCGCGGCTGGTGTGAACCTGAGGGCGCCGCCGCCTTCCTGATAGGTCGAAGTGAAGCTGTTACAGCCTGCTGAGCCTGCCGCCCTGCCGTCCTTCGCGAAGCTTATCGTGACGCTTGTGTCGGGCAGGACGCTGACCACGGCCTCCTTGCCGTTGTTAATGCCGGTGGCGTGCCAGGACGACCCGGCGAGCGACTGCGGCTGCGCGGCGAACGTAGCCAGCAGCGCTCCGTCACCACCGAGCAGACTGAGCTCGCCACCGCTCACGCGGTAGCGCGCGGCGGAGGTAAGCGCCGCCATGAACCCATCTGCCTGCTGCATGATGTCCGGCGGGCAGGCCATGTTTGTAGTTGCCGCGCGGGGGCCGATGGTGATGTTCACACCTTGTGTGGTAACGGGTGCGCTGTAGCGATTGCACCCGTCGGTGCCCTGGGCGCGGCTACCATCGAATCGCAGAGTTGCGGTGGCGCCGACCGTAGGCGCGCGTCCGCCGAGGGACTTCAGGATCCAGGCCGTCCCGTCGAGCAACGGGTTGTCAGCCGGGCCGGCGCTGGCTTGGTGCTCGTGGGTCACGAACAGTCCTGCAATCAATGCTACGGAGAACTGCAGGCGTCTCATACTGCCCCCTTCGTTCGGACCCTGATGCGCCCATCGCGAACCGCCTGGAGTCCTGAGTTTATACGCTCTGCAACTGGATTGAGGAGCTGGAACAACAGAACGAGTCCTTACGTGAGGAGCTGGCTTGCTTCGCGCGCTCCTCGGCCTCACTCGCAAAACTTCATGAGGCACCTTGACGGCCGCTGATCAGGATGGCGCATGACGCCGTCAATCGTCTGACCGCAGCAATCTGGTATCGTTCCAGCCCGCACTCTTGTTCGAACAGCGTCGGGGAACCGGGTCATCGCTGTGCGTGAATATTTTCTACGGACGCGACGGCTCGGATTCGGCATCTGGACGCATGCCGACTTGTCATTGGCTTTCGGGCTGTGGGGTGATCCGGAAGTCACAAGGTTGACCGGCGGCCCATTCGCGCCACAACAAGTGCGCGAGCGTCTAGAACGTGAGATCAACAACCACGAGCAGCATGGCGTTCAGTATTGGCCCATCTTCGTCCTCGAAACGGAGGAACACGTCGGCTGCTGCGGGCTTCAACCACACAAACCCGCAGAGTGTATCTATCAGCTAGGCTTCCAACTCCACGTTACATTCTGGGGCCGCGGCCTTGCCTACGAAGCTGCCGAGGCCGTTGTGGCGCGCGCCTTCACGATACTCGGAATCCCCGCCTTGTATGCCGGGCATCACCCGGATAACCGGGCGTCCCGAGGCGTCCTGAGGCACGTTGGCTTCCACTATACACACGATGAATTCTATCCGCCGACTGGTCAAATCGAGCCATGTTACTTGCTGCGGCGCGGGGACTTGCCAAGATTCTCGGCTCCTTCGGCGTAGCTCATCTCGATTCGTAGGTGGGTCTCCGGCGCCCGCGACGACGGTGCCCATGCTCAGGTGCTTCACGAGGTGACGAGTTGTTGGAGCTCCAGAAGTAGTACGGCGAGGATGCCGGCGGTAGTTAGTCCTGTCAGTGTGAGGAAAAACAGCGAACGCCTGAATCCACGCTGACTCCAGCTGCGCTCGGCGGCGCTGCGGCAGATCGGGTACGCCAGCGCAGGCGGCCACCCAACAGGCGAATCGCGCCTCGACGGGCGCAAACGCGCGCCCAAGGAAGTTCGAGACGCGGTTCGCTAAGACCTGCCCCGCCCAGGAGACCACTAGTCAAGTTCGCAGCTGATCGGCACTGCGACATCAATCGCACCGATTGCTCCAAGTCAAGCGAGGCTGCCGCTCAAGTGCTCCATGGCTGTGTTCGCGCCCACGCTCTGACACGTGGTCACGGATCCCCTGCATACGCACCCCGGCACGAGAGTATCCTGCGACCCTTCGCGATGATGGGTGCCTATGCGAAAAGGAGGTCATATGAGTGTGTTCGAGAGCATCAAGAATGCAATCTTCGGCCGCAGCGCGTCGGTCGCTTCCACACCTACCCCGGCGGCAACCGCTTCGCCGCCGCCGTCCTCGAGTCCTTCGGCAGCTTTTGCCCAGCCGGCAGCTCAACCATCCGCGCCGCCTTCGGTGCAACAGCCCGTGGACGTGGAAGCAATCCTGACTGGACTTGCCTCGAAGAATCCACAGAGGCTGAACTGGCAGCAGTCAATAGTCGACCTGATGAAGTTGCTAGGACTCGACTCGAGCCTGCAGAACCGCACTGCGCTGGCGAAGGAACTCGGTTACACGGGGGACACCTCGGACTCGGCGGCGATGAACATCTGGCTTCAGAAGCAGGTCATGACCAAGCTCGCGGAGAGTGGTGGCAAAGTGCCGCAGTCGTTGCGGGGTTGAAAGCGGCCCTCATGTGAAACACGACAGACGAGAGCGCCGTCTCCGGACGGCGTTTTCGTTTGTGACAGAAGTAACCGGCACGCGCGCGAAGCTAAGCACGGGTGACAGCGATGTAGTCTTGAACGTCACAGGTGCATGATCAGCGAGCCTGCGGCGGTCAGTAAGATGCTGGCCATGGCGTACGTCCCCGTATAGCCCAGCGTTGGCACCGGGCTGCGCGCCTCGCGGGTGAGAAGTCCGAGCGCAGGACCAGACGTCATGGCTCCGGTCAGTGCACCGAGCAGCACGACCGGCTCCAGCTTAAGCACCCTCCGGCCGAATAAATAACCAAGACTCAGGGGCAGCGTCACGACAAGGAGCGCGGCCATGATCAACGTCAGGCCCGAGTGCCTGAAAGTTTCGACAATGCCTCCGCCAGCAGTCAGGCCGACGCCAGCGATGAATATCAGCAATCCGAACTCCATCAGTATCCAGCGCGCAGCGTCGGGGAAGCGGCCGATGGTCGGCCGCGCGCTGTTTACGGCGCCGATGAGAATCCCAATCAGCATGAGGCCGCCTGCCGAGCCGAGCGTGAGCGGAACCCCAGCGACGGTTATCGATAGCAGCCCGATCGCCGCGCCGATGGTGACGCCAAATACAAAGGTCGTCATGTCAGTTTCCAGCGGATTAGCCTCTACGGGTCCCAGCGTTTCGGGTAATGCCTTGATGCCCCACACAGGACCGACCACGGTAAGGATGTCTCCGCGCTGCAGTGTGAGATCGCGGGTGACCGGGAGAGGATAACCGTCGCGTTTGGCCTCGCAGACCACGAGGCCGTACCGCCGCGCGAGATCGAGGTCACGCAGGGTCTTATTAACCGCTCCCTTGCGCGCGATGACAACCTGGGTTTGCGAAGCCGAGAGTTCGACTTCCTTCAGCACGGGAATCTCGGGACCTGCGCGGTCGATGCCGCCACGAAAGAAAGCCGCATGACCATAGGCGTAGACCTCATCCCCGATCCGGAGCCGCGCCTCGTCGGCCAGCTTCACCCACTCGAGATCACGGCGGAAGCGCACCACCGCGAGATCGTCACACAGTTTCTCACGCAGTTCTCGGACTGTGGCGCGGCAAAACTCGTGGTTCTCAACACGGTAAGCGCGGGCTTGGAGCGCCTCGGTAAGCTCGGCACCTGTGTCCTCGAAATGCCGCGCGGCCTCAGCAAGGTCGAGGCGAAGAATCCTTGGAAGAAGACTCACTGCGGCGACGATGCCCAGGGTACCCACCAGATAGGTGATCGCATAACTTGCACCGATGGATGCGAGTGCCGCTTCCGTACTCCAGCCAACGGGCAAAGCGACCAACCCCGAGCGCACCGCGTCTTGCGCCGCCGCCAGTGTCGGACTTGAAGTCAGCGCGCCCGCGAGCAGTCCGGCGCTGGCTCCGATCGGCAGGGCGAGGACATGCCCAGCCACCCAAGCGAGCACGAACCCAATTCCAACCACAAACAGGGTCAGAGCGAAGTACTTCAGTCCCTGAGCCTTGAGTACCTCGATGAATCGCGGACCTGCCTGATATCCCACCGAGAAGATGAACAGGGCGAACCCAACGGCCTGGGCACCCGGAGAGACGCGAAACCCAAAATTCCCGAGGACGATTGCGATGAGCAGAGTGCCGGCGATTGGTCCGAGCGCGAATCCCGCCACCTTTATCCGACCGAGCAAATGGCCGAGGCCGAGGAGCAGAAACAGCACGATCACCGGCTGCCCGCGCAGAAACTCCATCATCATATTGACCGCGGCCAAGGGTGACTCCTCTGTTTGAGCCACAGGCCTGCAGCAGGCAGGCCCGCGGACACCGGCTTTAAGACGATGTTGTCAGAGAGGGTACCCTAGTGCCCAGGGTCGAGGGCCTGCTGAGGCAACCATCCACCTGCGACAGGAGCCTAACCCCATGTCCAAGGTTAAAGTGAGCGCGTCCATTTCCATCGACGGATTCGGTGCCGGTCCGCGGCAAAGCCTCGAGAATCCTCAGGGCGTCGGCGGGCTGGCGCTGGCCGAATGGGTCTTCGGCACACGGACGTTCCAGAGCTTGAGTCGCAGGGCTACAAAATGCTCGTCAGGAATAGGCAGGAGCCCCGGGGCCGTCGTGAGCCGCTGTCTGTCACCGGAATGATTGCTGGTCGGTATTACCTTTAATCCAATGATGCGTGACAGCAAGCAACCCCGTACGACGGGCGCGCGAACACCCGCTTGCTGGTGCCGCGACCGCCAGGGCGTAAGTCAAAATGGCTGGCGAAAGGGCAGGCTGGGTGCATCCGAGCGACCCGCTCCGGCAAATAGTTAGGGTCGCAAGAACTCCAACGTCGCTTGCGGAATCTGCTCCTCCAGCCAGCTGGCCATCGCTCGCTCCTGTTGCAGATTCTGCTCGCACATCTGCTCGATCGCCGGTCGCTCGAGATTGCGCGCCGCAGCGCCCAGCGAAATATACGTGGCGATCTCGAAATGCCTGGAGGCGTATGCGGCCAGGCAGTCCTTCACGAGTTCATCAGGCAGCACTTCGACCGCATAAGCTTGAGCGATCCCAATGAAACGGCTTCTCAGGTCCTTGAAAGTCGAGGTGTCCGAGCCGAGTTCTTTCAAGCACGTTTCAATCCGCTCGACCTGACCGAGCGACTCTTGCCAGTGCTGTCGAAATCGCGCTGCGAGCTCGGGATAGGGGCGGTAGAGCCGCTCCGCAAGATGGTCCAAGGTGTCGACAGTCGCCCGTTCCATCGCATGGGCATCGCGCAGCCAGGCAACGAGCGTGTGCATTTGGTTTGTCATGGCTTAAGCCCTCTCGGTCCTGCCCTCACTACAGGCAGCACATCTGGTCACGGGAGCCGCCATTGCGTCCAGCCGGACGATCCCCCGGGTAGTGTCGGTCACTTTACACCGGCAGCAGCCAATGGCCAGATGTTTTTAATGCGCTTTAACGCGCCTAGAATATCGACCACGTGCATCGGGTCGCCACCGCGTGTTGGAGCTGACCTATGAGAACCATAGCTGCCTGTTTTCTCCCAGGGCTGGCCATTGTCGTAGTTGGATGTGCCGCGCGCGAGGAATCCACCATTCCCGAGAAGGTGACCACCGGGCTGGAGACGTGCTTCGCTCGCCACGATCCGGAAAGTTGTGCCGCGCTGTACACGGACGATGCGGAAATCACGGAACCGAGAGCCACGACGCTGCGCGGTCGGCCGGCGATCCTGCAGTACTTCAAGGAGCAGATTGTTCCGGACCTACAGATGTTCACAGACACTCAAGTGAACCTTGTCCAGGGCACCCTTGGTGTCGTAGAGGGCACCTACAGGATCAGGAATCTCAACACCCGCACCATTGTGGAGGATGGCGAGTACCTCAATATCCTCAGAAACCGGAACGGTGAGTGGAAGGTCTTTCGTAGCTTCTTTGTACCGCGTCATGCAACAGGGGCGGACGTTTCGGTCTCGCCGTCGGCAGAGCCGACACAAAAGTGAGGGCCGGTCGGGCGCTGTCGGCCAAGCGCGCCCGAAACGAGGACGCCCGCGAATCGCGGGCGTCTCCCTGGCCGCCTTAGCTGTCCCGGTCGCGCTGCGCGCAGACTGCTACGGACAGCCCACGATGCGTTACTGAATCAGTTTGCAATCCTTGACGGCTTGTTGCCCGGTCTTTTCATCCACCTGGTGCAGTGCGGAGCGTGCGGTCCAAACTCCCATCTTGACTTCTTGCCAAACGTAGTAAGTCTGGCCGGGTTGTGCATTGATGTCCAAAGACACATCGTGCTCGGTCTTGGACACGATAGTGTGCTTGCCGGGCGTGACCTCTTTGAAGACGTAGGTGTGTGGCGCGGTGTCGCCGATCGCCGTGTTATCGAGCAGGAGGGGCATCTTGATCGCCCCACCGAAGGACTCATTGCGATAGACGTACAGCTCGGCGTTTCCGTCCGTCGCTGCGAGGAAGGTCTTAGCCTTGGTGTCGGCTTCAGGACTGGCCATTGGAACGCTCGCGCAACCGCCAAGTACCGCGATCGCGCCGATTATCGTCGCGGAGAGCAAGCTCTTCATGGTGACCCTCTTGGCCTGTGGCTGTTCATACACGCGCTCGACAGTCAGTTGAGCCGATATCGATAGAGTAAGAGGGAGTCTCGCGAGACTCGGGTACCGAAGATTCTGCAACTGCGGTCGGGCTAACGCAGTACCGCCAATCGCGCGACGCGACCACCGCGTGCCGGATTTGAGCGGCCCCTTCAGGAGAGCGGCGACTTGCGGCTCGGGGTCGGCAACTGTCATTCGGCCATTTCTACTGCGAGCCAGCGCGGCAGCAGCTGCACTCGCGCCGGGAGTGGGCTGCTCGAGGTGCGGCGAGAGGGCTGCCGAGGGACAGTTGCGCCGCCTGGGCCGCGAGGCGTGCCGAAGCGCGAGATACACCGTCCCGCGCGCGACATGTGCGCTGTTGCACATTGTGGATCGGCACCCCGTGGCAAGCTTCCACCGCGCTTGATGTGAGTCGGCGCGCGCACGGGCGCGTGTAGCCGGCGGGCGAGAAGCGGCGCACGCGTGACCATTGACGAGGAGGTTGAGGCGGTGAAAGGCTATGCGGACTTCGTTAACGGAACGTTGTGCTTCTTTGTCGGTGTGATCTGGGCCGCGGTGACCTCTCAATTGATGCCTGAGATGTCCGTTGACGTTGCCATCATTTTGGTTCCCTTCGGTGTACTGGCCCTGGCTGGCGCTTATCTGATCGCGAGATTCCGTATCAAGAACTTGTCTTAGCAGGTCACGGAGCCTTTGCCTACATTCGTGAGCCGATAAGAGGCCGAAGGCTGTCAGCAGATTCCCGCGCGTCGGCGCTGCAACCGGTGCAGTCATGCTCCGGTCTGTGCCGCACTTTCTGAGTTTGCGCTGGTTGTCAGTTTAATCGGCCCGCAACCAACGGCGTTTAGCAGACGCGGCGCATGACCATCTGACAAGGCGCGCCCGCCGCACCGCTGCGGCGGGCGTGCGACGGTTGACAGCCTCTGACTGCAGCCTCCGCTCAATGCTCCGCGCACATGGTCTTTGCGTCCGCCCGCAGCGCGGGCTGACTTGGGCCACGGCTCTAGAGTCGCGTGTGACCTGTGCCTCGGAAGCCAATGAAAACCAAGGACATTCGCCTGCGCTGACCCTCTGATTGCCCGGCGGGCCAGCGTTGCTCGGCACACAAGCCGGCACTTTCCATCGGCAGCGAACGCGCGGATCCTTGGGGCACCGTGGTCGTAGAAGTCAGGCACACCGTCGACGACGCCTCGCTTTCCCTGGCGTCCGTGAGTCGGGAGCAATGGCGTGCGTTCTGGGCCGTGTTTCTCGGCTGGCTGGTCGATGCATTCGACTTCACCATGCTGGCGTTCATCCTGATTGACATCCAGAAGAGCTTCACGGTCGACCGCGCGCTCGCCGGCGCACTCGGCACCATTACGCTGCTGATGCGACTGCTCGGCAGTATCGGCGCTGGCGTGTTGGCCGACAGGTATGGCCGCAAGCTGCCACTGATGTTGTCGATACTGTGGTTCTCGCTGTTCGCGTTTCTCAGTGGCTTTTCGACCTCTTACGCCATGTTGTTCGGGCTGCGCGCGCTGTTCGGGATCGGCATGGGCGGGGAGTGGGCGGCCGGCATGCCACTCGTGCTCGAGCATTGGCCGGCGCGGCTGCGTGGCGTGGCGTCCGGAATGCTGCAGGGAGGCTGGTACTGGGGCTATCTGCTCGCCGCGGTCGTATTCCAGTTCGTGTACCCACTCTTCAGCACGACGCCGGATCTTGGTTGGCGCGTGATGTTATGGGCCGCGATCCTCCCGGCCATACTGGCGCTGTGGGTGAGGCGTCGGGTGAAGGAGAGCCCGGTCTGGCTGGAGCGCCAGCGCTTGCTGATGAGCGCGGCCCACGCGCGTGTCGCGCCCGCGAGGATCTCGCTGGTGCGCATTTTCGAGCGCGATCTGCTTGGCTCGACCGTGCAGACCGCAGGCCTCATCGCCTCTTTCATGTGTATCTACTATTCGATCAACTTCTGGTACCCGACACTTCTGCGAGATTCGGGACATGCGACGCTGCCGTACCTCGCAGCGATCAACATCGGAGCGATCCTGGGCACCGCCGCATGGGGGCGCATCTCGGAGACCACGCTCGGACGGCGCGGGGCCGTGACAGCGGCGATTTTGCTGGCAGCCGCCGTGTTGCCGCTCTATCTGTATGCGCACAACCCGTGGTGGATGGCTGCCGGCGCGCTGTTGATGGGCATGTTCGGCAACGGCGTCTGGGGTATGGCGCCGGCTTACACCGCCGAGCGTTTTCCAACCGCGGTGCGCGGTGTCGGCCCGGGTTTCTGTTACCACTCTGGTGCGGCGGTCGGTGCGCTCATGCCGTGGTTGCTCGGCAGGCTGCAGGACCGTGGCACGACGGTCGCCGCCGCGATGGGCAGCGCGATGCTCGTGTCGGGAGCGCTTGCGCTCGTCCTCATCTGGCTCGGGCCCGAGACGCGGGGCCGGGCGTTCGTCGCCGACCCGAACTAATCAGCAACCCAGCGTCGCAGCCATGGACAATCCCACCTACGTGCTCGGGCATTCCGCGCAGGAATTGCAGCGCCTGCGCAGGCAGGCGCTACTGATCGAGCCAGCCACCCGGCTATTCCTGTGCGAAGGCGGTGTTGGCGCGGGAATGCGCGTGCTGGATGTGGGCAGCGGCGCCGGCGATGTGGCGCTTCTCGTCGCAGGGCTTGTGGGCGAGAGCGGCGCTGTGATTGGTACGGATAAGGCGCCAGCCGCGGTCGCCGCCGCAAGCAGGCGCGCGCGCGAGTTGGGACTGCATCATGTGAGTTTCCGCGAAGGCGACCCGGCGCACATGAGATTCGAACGGCCGTTCGATGCCGTCATCGGCAGGTACGTGCTGCTGTTCCAGTCAGACGCAGTTGGCATGGTGCGCGGGCTCCTGCAGCACCTGCGCCCAGGCGGGCTGGTGCTGTTCCACGAGCCCGACTGGCAGAACGCACGCTCGATTCCCTCGGTGTCAACTTACGATAGTTGTTGCCGGTGGATCCAGCAGACCTTTGCCCGCGCCGGCACCGATTCAAACATGGCGGGTAGGTTGTACAGGACGCTGGTCGGCGCGGGCTTGTCGGCCCCGACGATGCGCATGCAGACTTTCATCGGTGCGGGCGCGCAATGCGCTGACTACCTGCAAGCCGTCGCCGACTTGGTTGGCAGCATGCTGCCATCGATGGTACAGCTTGGCGTTGCGAGCGCCGCAGAAATCAGCCACGCGACCCTCGCTGAGCGCCTGCGACGTGAGACGAGTAGTGCGGACAGTCTGATCATCGGGCGCTCCGAGATCGGAGGCTGGGCGCGGTTGCCGGACGGACTGGAATCGGAATAACGCGTTCAGCTCGATGCAGGACGTGATCATCATCGGTGGCGGACCAGTCGGCTTCATCAATGCGCTGGCACTGGCGCAAGCCGGAGCTCGCGTGACTGTCATCGAAGCTGAAGCGCAGATCATCAAGTCCCCGCGGGCGGCGGTGTACTTCTGGTCGGTTCTTGAGGGTCTGGGACGCCTCGGAATACTCGAGGAAGCAGAGGCCGCCGGTGTACGCAAGCAGGACTACACATACCTCGTACGACGCACCGGCGAGCGCATCGAATACTCGATGGCGGTGCTGGCGGGGCATACGCCCCACCCCTACAACCTGCATCTGAGCCAAGATCGCTTGGCGGAAATTGCGATGCGCAAGCTGCAGGGCTTATCGAACGCGACGGTGCGCTTCGGCACGCGCCTCGAGAACCTGCAGCAGGATGCTGAGGCCGTGACACTCTCCGTGGTGACCGGGGGCGAAACGCAGGAGCTGCGTGCCAAGTGGGTCATCGGCGCGGATGGTGCCGGGAGTACCGTGCGCCGACTAGTCGGTCTCTCGTTCGACGCTATAACGTGGCCGGAGCGGTTCGTGGCCACCAACGTCTATTGCGATTTCGAGCGCTATGGCTACGCGCGCGCGACTTTTGTGATCGATGGCCGCTGCGGTGCGGTCATCGTCATCTTGAACAACGAAGGCCTCTGGCGCTGCACCTACATGGAAGATGCGACGCTAGCGGAGGAAACCTTCCTCGAGCGGCTGCCGCAGGTATACCAGACGATAGTGCCGGGTCAGGGCTCCTATGAGCTCGAACGCGCATCCCCGTATCGCATGCATCAACGCTCGGCTCAGAGGTACCGTGTCGGCCGGGTCATTCTTGCCGGGGATGCAGCGCATGTAACGAATCCAACAGGCGGCCTTGGCCTGACATCCGGCTTGCTTGATAGTTACGCCCTTTATCCTGCGCTCGCCGCGGTCGTTCTGGAGGGCGCTGATGATGAGGTCCTGGATCGCTACTCGTCCGCCCGTCGTGACATGTTCGTCAATCGCGTGTCTCCGCAGGCGACTGCAAACAAACGGCTGGTTTTCCACGCCAACGGCGGCGGCCGAGAGCTCGAGGATGCACTGGCGAGCTTGCGCCGGCTCGCCACGGATCCGCAATTCCGCTGGCAGCGTCTGATGTTCACGAAGTCCCTGGAAACGCCGCCGCTCCTCGGCGCTCCCCGCCGCGGATTTGCGGCTTGACGGGGTGCTGAGCGGTTTACATAAACAACCCCGGTCGTGTGCAAGCAGAGACACTCTTGTGCCGTGTCGTTTCGCGAAGACGCTTTGCTCGACGCGCTTCGACCACATAACCTATCACTCGAGCGAGTAGCGACCTACCGACTCACTGGATTAGCCCTCAAGGGAGAACAGTCTCCATGGAAATAGTGCGGTTGTTGTGCAGGATCAAACATCCGTCCAAGGTGGGGGAGCTGTTGGAATCCTATATCTCGCAGTCATCTCTGGTGCCCAAGGGGTCGTACCAGATTCACCAACCCGGCTCGGTCCCTCGAGACGTGCGCAAAGTGTTAGCTCAGGCCGTCAAAGAGGGTCAGACGTGGTCGTGCTGGGCCCACGGTCTTCATACCTGGCTCTTCACCTGCAACATGTCGCGGTCGCTGTCACGCGAACGCGGGGCGCCAGTGCTGCAGGTGAGTCTCTACGGCGACGACGGCGGACTGCGGGATCGAGGCAGCTGGATACCTGATCAACACGGCCAATGGTGTCGCGAGACCTGCTTAGAGTGAGGTCGCCGGGTAGGGATAGTCAGGCGAGCCCGCGGCGGCGTACGACGCCATCCTGATCGATACGAGCGCCACCCTGGCCGAGTGGGAGGGCCGGACGCATACGCGCACGAACCAGGTAGAATAGGGGACCGGAAACCTGATTCCGCGTAAAGCCGAGGGGCTCTCGATGTCATTGTTCTCGCGCTTGTTTCGCAGAGCGCCGCTCCCTCCTTCAGCCCCGGAAAAGCCCGCCGAGAAAGCCGACACCGTGCCTCCGCAGCAGAGCGTGCCGGATCACGCTCTGCTCGCCGCCAGAGAAGAAGAGGCACTCAAGACCGCGATCGACGGCCGCGACGCTCAAGCGATTGCGCGGCTGGTACTCGAGGGCAGTTCCACGAAAATCCGTCAGCTCGCCGCCGACGGGATCGAAGACGCTACGCAGCTTCGCGATCTCATCAGGCAGGTCCGCGGCGGCAAAGACAAGAGCGTCTACAAGATTCTCTCGCGCAAGCGCGAGGCTCAGCTCGCACACGAGCGTCAGCTCGAGCAACTCAGGGCCGAGATCAACGCGGTCTCGGCGGCCATCGAGCGGCACAGCCAGCGTCCCTACGATCCATTGTTCACGGCGACCCTCGAGCGGCTCGAGGTCCGCTGGCATGCCGTTGCCGCGCGCGCCGAGCCCGAGGTAGCGCGGGGCGTTCAGGATGCGATCGCCCGCGCGCGCGTGGTTATCGCCGGGCATTTACGGGAGGTTGCGGCTCAGGTCTCGCGTGCACAGGCGTCCGCCAACGCTGCGGCCGAGGCCCGGCGACTGCACGAGCAGGAAGAGCAGGCAGCCGCCATGGCTGCCGCCGAGCAGGCGCGGATTCTCGAATCGGAGCGCAGGGCGCACGCCGAGAAACAGGAGGCACATGCGCTGGCCGTTCGCCAGATCGGTGGACTGATTCGCAAGGCACGTGGAGCCCTGAACGATGGCAGCACGGCACGAGCGGCGGGATTGCGGAGGGCAATCGAGGAGAAGTTGCCAGCGGCAGCACCGCTGCCGGGTCATCTCGCCAGGCAGCTGCAGCAGCTCGACGCGAAGCTCGGGGAGCTAAAGGATTGGAAGAGCTTCTCCGTCGCGCCGAAGCGCGTCGAGCTGCTGCAGGAAATGGAATCCCTCGCCGCCGGTTCGACACTACATGCCACCGCGCTGGCCGAGCGCATCAAGAGCCTGCAGGACGAGTGGCGGATGCTCAGCAAGGGGGCGGGTGAGAATCTCGAAGCCGATTGGCAGCGCTTTCAGGAAGCAGCCCGCAAGGCGTATCAACCGTGCCGCGAATACTTCGAAGCACAGGCACAGGTTCGCCGAGACCATCTGCAACGACGCGAGGCATTGCTGGCACGATTGGCCGCGTTCGAGGCGGCACACAACTGGGAGCAACCAGACTGGCAGACGGTGAGCATGGCGTTGCGGGACGCGCGACAGGAGTGGCGCCAGCACTCGCCGGTGGACCGTGCCGCGGGGAAAGCTGTGCAGGAGAGGTTCGATGCCGTCCTGGCGAGTCTGCAGAACCGCCTGGACTTGGAGTACGCGCGCAACATCAAAGAGAAGAGATTGCTGATCGATCGCGCGCAGCGATTGCTCGCCAGCGAGGACAGCCGCAAGGCCATCGATGAGGTGAAGGAACTCCAACAGAAGTGGAAAGGCGTGGGGCCGGTGCCACGCGCTGCCGATCGATCCCTGTGGGAAGAGTTCCGGCAACACTGCGACGCGTTGTTCCAAAAGCGCGAGCAGCAATTCGCCGAGCACACTACGCGGCTCGAGGCCAATCGAGCGAAGGCCATCGTCGCGTGCACAGAGCTCGAGCGGATCGCGGCTCTTTCCGGCTCGGAGTTGCTGGAGAGCGCGAGGACACTCCCCGAGTTACGCCTGGCCTTCGAGAGCCTGGGCGAATTTCCGAAGGGAGCCGGGCGCGAGCTGCATCGCAGATTCGAGCGCGCGGTGGAGCGCTGTGACAAGGCCGTCGCTCAGCAGCAGGCGCGCGACGCAGAGCAAAGCTGGAGCAATCTGTTCGAAGCGGCGAACACGGTGCGCGCTTATCGGCTGTCGATTGCTCGAGGTGCACCCGGCGCGGAACGCGAGGCCCTGCGACAGGCTGCCGAAGACCACGTCGCCGGTATCGTGCAATGGCCCAAGGGGGCCCTCGCAGTGATCAGGAGTGAGCTCGCGCGAGAAGATGCCAACGATCTTGCTGCCAACGAAGCAGCCTTGAGGCAGCTCTGCATCCGCGCCGAGGTTTTCGCGGACCGGCCCACGCCGACCGAAGATCAACCCCGGCGCCGCGAGTATCAAGTGCAGCGCCTGGTGCGAGGCATGGGCCAGGGGGCAACTGCGGATGAGTCGCAACTGGATACCCTGGCGATCGAATGGGTCGGTGTCGGGCCCACGGAGGAGGGGACATACCGGCAGCTGCTGGAGAGATTCAGGCAATGCCGGGAGCACTGGTTGACCTCCCGGACCCGTACGGTCAGCTCGTTGTCTGCGCCGGTAGTCCCCGGTTAGTCAGGGGCCGCAGCCTGACGCTCATGGGGGGTGGTGGCCCGATCCGATACGCCCCCGTCGCTTCGGCAGCTAAGGCATACCTCAAAAGGAGCCAAACAGACTGCCGAGAGCAATGATCGCAACGAGCGCAATGATCGGACCGATTATCCCCGCCACGACTATGTCGAGATAGCTCGTTTTGTGAGTCGCGCCGCATACCGCGAGCAGTGTGACCACCGCGCCGTTGTGCGGCAGGCTATCGAGGGTGCCCGCACCGATCACCGCGACACGGTGCATGAGCCCCGGATCGATACCGTGCGTGCCCGCGATCTCCATGTACGTATCCCCGCAGTCGCCCGCGATTGAGAAGCACCACAACGACGATCGCCGAGGCTAGCGCCACGATCACGGACCACACACCGGCGACGTCGGAAAGCGTAATTCCACCCCAGCGCTTTTCCTCGAGAAAACCGCTATCCATCCGCGGCAGCACGAGCAAAGACATCATGAGGTTGACGAGGATAACGACCACGAGCGGCAGGAAGGCTAGCACCGCATGCGGACTCTGCTCCGAACGCTTGCCGTGCTGTATCTCCGCTGGGTCGAATTCGCGGGCCGTTGTGGCTCGTTCTCGCACGAGCGTGTCGTTCGCCGCCGCGCTCGCGGTCACCGTCGCGGTACCGAACCTCTCTCCAGGGTGACTTGCCGCGAGCTCGCGTCGGCCCAGCCACCACAACCCGAATCCGAGCATGATCGCCGAAGCGATCAGCCCCAACCCTGGGGCTGCGAACGGGGTCGTGCCGAAGTGCGGCATTGGTATGGCGTTCTGGATCGACGGTGTGCCCGGCAAGGCTGACATGGTGAACGTGGACGTGCCCAGCGTCACTGTGGCCGGCAGGAGGCGTTGCGGAATGCCTGCCGTGCTGAACAGCGCCTGACCCATCGGAACGAGGACGAAGATCGCCACGAACAGACTCACGCCTCCATAGGTCACCAGCGCGCCTGCAAGCACGACAGCCAAGATCGCGCGGCCGGGGCCGAGCCGCGTCGTTATGAACTGCGCGATCGCACCGACGGATCCGCTGTCTTCCATGAGCTTGCCGAACAGAGCCCCCAACAGAAAGAGCGGAAAGAATTGCGCAACGAAGCCGCCCGTAGCGAGCATGAACGTGCGCGTCCAATGCGCGAGCAGCGGTTCGCCCGCACTGCTCCGCCCGCGACCGAGCTGAGCGTTTCATGTTGTCCGCTGCCCGTCCCTCAGCTGGTCGACCATACGATGAATTCTTTGAACCCGATGGCGCCGTCGCCTTCGGTATCGGCAACATCGAAATCGAGCAGGCATTCTTCCCGTGAGACGTCGCCGTCCAGTTTCAAAGCGAAACAGTTGCGGGTCGGACTGTGAACCAGGTCATACTCCCGACTGTTCGGTCCGCTGCGGTTGCCCGCATTGCGAGCACGTGCGGCATTCTACCGCCATGCGCAAGCTGGGATACGTCACGGGCTTGTTGATGGCGATGCTGTGGGCCGCAGGCTGTACCCACGTGCCGAGGGCCCCGGAGCGCCAGCCTCCGCCAGTCACTTCACCGCGAGCCGCAGTTCCTGAGCCTTCTCACGCGGCCTCGCCATTCCACTCCGCCGCGGAAGATCCGCAGGACGGACCGTGCATCAAGACGACGCACGGCTGCATCGCGCTCAATCCTGACGTGGACGAGGACACGATCGACGCGACGATTTGCGTATCCGGCTACACCAGGTCCGTGCGCCCCGCCACGAGCTACACCAACGGAGTGAAGAGGAAGCTGATGCGGGAGGCTGGAATCGATGCGGCCCGGATCGGCGACTACGAACTCGACCACATCGTGCCGCTCGCCCTCGGGGGCCATCCACGCAAGCTTTCCAATCTCATGCTGCAACCGTGGGAGGGCGAGCATGGCGCGAAGTCGAAGGATGGCCTGGAGGTGCGGCTGCAGTCACTCGTGTGCCACGGTACGCTCGACGTCACCGATGCGCAGGTCTGCATTGCGCGCGACTGGGAAGCGTGCGCACTGCAGTACCCGAGGCGATGAGCAGTCTCCGCCAGCGATAATGTGGTGCCGGAGCAGCGCTTGATCAGCTAGCTGATCGAGTGACTTGCCCAGACGCGGAGAAGCAGTCGCTTTAGCTGAGCGAAATCCCTGGCACCGAGCTCAACGCTCCATTGGTGCTCGATGTCCCGGAGAATATCGTGGATTTTTGCGTAGGCAGCGCGTCCACGCTTAGTGAACCGAATAATTCGCGCGCGCCCTGAATCGGGCGCGTTGGACCGAGTGACATAGCCGAGATCCTCGAGGCTCCGGAGCAGCTGGTTCATGGCCTGTTTGCTCATACCGGCGCGCTCGGCGAGAGTGCCGGGGCGAACTCCGTCCGGACCCGGATACTGCAGCACCGCCATATGCGGCACACGTAGCTCTCCAAACCCTGCTGCGTTGAGCTCGCTGACCAGGCGGCGGTGGATTGCCTGAGCCGGAACGCGCAGCAACGCCCCGATGAGCATATCCGAGTTTTGCTGCGGCCCGCTTGACGCCATAGTAAATGTAGTTTACCGTTTCTAGGTAAAGGAAGTTTACCAAAATTCGACCATTGTTCAATGAAGCTAGCGGCCGGTGTGCGCGACGACGCAGCAATCGCTGTCCCCGCGACCTGTGGGTTTCGCCCTCGTGCCGCCGGTAACGCTAAAGCGTGCAACTCAAACACCTTGACCTCGAGGGAAATCCAGTGATGCAGTCCGAACCAATCAGGGTCGGTCAATTGACAATCAACTATCTCATCGACGGCTCAGAGAAGGGCGGGATGGGAGTGTTTGAACTGACCGTACCACCTGAGTCGAACGTTCCCCCGCCACACAGTCATTCGCAGAATGACGAATTCGTCTACGTCCTCGAGGGAATTCTGCGCTACACGGTGGATGATGTTGTGCGCGATCTGCGGCCAGGAGAGTGGATGTTTTCGCCGCGGGGCTCTGTTCATCAATTCAGCAATGCAAGCAAGGGTGTGACCCGCGCACTCGTAACGCTGACCCCCGATATCGGGGCACAATACTTCCAGGATGTCGCGGCGGTGGTTAACGTAGGCGCCGCTCCGGATCGGGCGCGACTGGCGTCGGTCATGGCCAGGTACGGCCTCTCACCGATGGCGCCGCGCGTCTAAAGAT
>Ga0306920_100000696_pt1 | contig 39955 bp, 43 predicted proteins | sample flu12Cox44000170_FD_204666 | JGI IMG/M metagenome (GOLD analysis project Ga0306920, IMG submission 204666) | Lab enrichment of tropical soil microbial communities from Luquillo Experimental Forest, Puerto Rico - flux4day.12C.oxic.44.000.170 (v2)... | ecosystem: Environmental > Terrestrial >... | reverse complement strand
GTAGTAGCCAGGAAAGATGTAGGGTCGAGTGCGATCAGCTGTCGGAAGGTCTGCTGGGCACGAACGTAATCGCCGTGCTTGGCGTAAAGCGTGCCGAGAAAGAGATACGCCTCCTGATTTTTGGGGTCGAGTTCCATCACTTTTTCGTACTGCTGCCGCGCGGCTTTGTCGTCACCCAGGGCTGAAGAAATTCCCGCGACCAGCAGGCGCGCGTGAATGTAGTCGGGGTCAAGCTCTTCGGCCGCTATAGCCTGTGGCAGGGCGTCTTTAAGCCGTCCATTACCTACGTAGAGGTCAGCCAGTTGTACGCGAAGCGCAGCGTTATGCGGATCATATCGGACCGCGCTTTCATAGTGCTTCAACGCTTCCGCTCGTTGGCCGTTCTCCGCCGCCATCTGGGCTTTCAGATATGCGCCCATCGCGTAAGCGGAAGGCGGAATATCGACCGCTGGTGTACCGCCGAAGGGACGCCCGTTGATGCTGACGGATTGGAGTCTGCCGGGCTCGCGCGTGTTAACACACCCAATCGACACGACTGTGATTACTGCAAGCCCTATCAGCATCCGCATTTTCATCTTTGAATCAGAACCTCGTGGCCGTCTATACAATCAACTAGCAGAACCTGCCGGCCTTCAAACCCCCACGATAGATATCGACGTATTTATATTTCGCTAGCGGTTCGCTGGCAAACCGGGACGAACTGAACCGTCCTCGTTTTCGCAAGACTTCCCGCATATTCTCGGAGACAGGTCGCCGCCTGACAAGACGTTACGCCAATCAAGGCTACAGTCGGGCGCCGGTTGAATCGATACCCATTTCTGCAGCGAGCGCTAATGCCTAAACCCCATCTCACACTGCTGCCCTTGATCGGCGTGATGTATCTGGTCGTGAGCGGGGGTCCGTACGGCATCGAGGATGCGGTTGGTATCGCCGGGCCGCGGCTGACCCTGCTATTGTGCCTGCTCGTTCCTCTCACTCTGAGTCTTCCCACTGCGTTGATGGCGGCGGAACTAACGGCGCTGTTGCCGTCGGAGGGTGGATTTTATTTCTGGGTGAAAGGGGCTCTCGGACCGTTCGCTGGTTTCGCGGAGGCATACCTCACCTTACTCTACACGGCAGTCGATACTGCAATCTACCCGGTGCTCTTCGTCACGTACGTCACCTCCTTATTTCCGATGAGCGCGGCTGCCCAGGTGGCACTGGCGATCATGCTCGTATGGTTGTGCGGCTTGCTGAACGCAATTGGCGTGCGGCTGGTAGGCTATACTTCGATGCTGTGGACCGTAGGCTTGACAGCGCCCTTTGTGGCCTTGGTCGCGCTTGGCCTGCCCCGCCTGATTCATTGGCAGTTGCCGACTGAAGTCTTCACTCGACACGATCTGATTGGACGCCTGGCCGGGGCGCTGACCGTTGTTATCTGGAACTTCTGCGGATGGGAAAACCTGAGCGTCGTGGCAGCCGAGATCGAAAACCCGCGACGCAATTATTTGCGAGCAGTGGCGATCGCGCTACCGGCGGTTGCGCTGGGCTATGTTCTGCCGCTTGCCGTTTGCTTGCAGGGTGCGGCAGGCGGGATGGACTGGCATACGGGATCGTTCGCTGCGCAGGGCATGCGAATTGGCGGCCCGTTGCTGGGGAGCGCGATAGCAACGGGCGGTGCGCTCTCCGCGTTTGCCATATTCGAAGCGGCGATGCTCTGGGTGTCGCGGCTTCCTTTCGTGCTCGCGCATGAGAGATATCTCCCGGCGAGCCTGGCCAAAGTCTGGAGCGCCCGCGATGTGCCCGGCCACTCACTTTTGCTCTGCTGCGTCATTTTCACGCTGCTGATTCCGCTCGGATTCATCACCCTCGTCGTGTTCGACGTATTCTTCTACATGTTGGCGTTGACGCTCGAGATGGCGGCTTTAATACGGTTGCGGCAGCTTTTTCCTCGACGTGACCGTCAGTTCATGATCGGCGGAGGCCGAGCCGCGGTGTACCTAGTCGCACTGGCGCCGCTCTTTACGTGGTTCGCAACTTTTGGTTTGGCGGTTTGGCACAGCGCCGATGACCTGATAATCGCCTCGGGGCTGGCGGCCCTGGCTTGGCCGGTCTATGAGGTTTTGAGGAGGTGTTACGGCGGTCCGCCTGAGTTCTAGCGGCACCCTACCGATCTATTAGCGGCTGGGCGGCGGGTTGTAGACGTCGAAAAATGAGAAAGCTGTGATTACCAAAGCATGCGTGATTCTGCCCGTCGCGATCATCTGCTTGATGTTCGTCAGCCGCACCAACTCAACTTCGGTTTCCTCTGACGAGTCGAGATGCGAATTCGGCTCACCCACTTTGCGCACGTCCGGTGCGAAGAATAAGTAACACAAATTAGGTTGAATCGCCGGATTAGGATGGACTTGGCCGAGCGGAATAATAATGCTCGAATCGTAGCCGCATTCCTCGCGCATCTCGCGGCGGGCGGCCTGCGCCGGGTCGGGGTCTTGCGGATCGATCATCCCCCCCGGGATCTCAAGTGTGAAGTCGCTGATACCATGGCGATACTGTCGAACCAGCACCACGTCACCTTCTGGCGTAATCGGTATGATATTGACCCATCCCGGCGCCGAAAGAACATAGAAGTTGCGCTCGCCACGATGCGGGTGCGCGGACTTACGCCGATGGAGGTCGAAGATCGGCGTGCTGTAGACGCGCTCAGTTGCGAGCGTCTTCCATCGACGGGTTTTGACGGCCACGGCTACCTCGCGTCCCTGCGTCCGAGCGGTCGATGGACCAGCGGGTAATCTCTGACGGTCCGCTCAGAACAGCCGCGAATATTCTATGGCGGGACAACGGTCCATGACCACAGTCATCCCCGCCTTGCGCGCTCGCTCGGCCGCTTCAAGGTTGACCACGCCGAGTTGTCCCCATAAGACACGAGCTCCTTTTCTCGTGGCCTGCTCCGCGATTTCCGGCAAATATTGCGGACGTCGGAAGACGTCGACCATGTCAACCGGCTCGGGGATCGAATCGAGATCGGGGTAGCAGCGTTCGCCGAGTTCCTTGCGTAAGGCGTCCGGCTCTAGCTGCGGATTTACTGGGATAACGCGAAATCCCTTGGTTTTCAGCAATTTTGCAATCTTGAGGCTGTCACGGCCTGGGTCATCGGAGCATCCGACCACAGCGACAGTTGTCGGTTTCGAGAGGATCGCGCGAATTTCATTATCAGGAGGATTTAGAAAGTCCATGGTTCACCCTTTAATACAAGAAGATCGTAAGGGACCGTCTGAATGCTATTAATCAGGAAGCGCACCATGAGCACGAGGCTCGTTTCGCTGCTGGCGTGTGATTGTTAGGACCAAGCTTACCCTAATCCAGGCGGAATAAACGATCTATCACCCGAGGAATCAGTCTCGTTATTTCTTCGCGGCACTGCGCGAAAACCAGGTCGCCCTTCTCGAACGGATCGTCGATATCGCCCGCTTCGCCCGCGAACGAACGCAGCGTGTGCACTTCGAGACGTTCGGGTACCGCGAACCGCTGGTGCAGGTCCCGCGCCTGTTGCTCGGTCATTGCAATCACCAGGTCGGCCTCATGCAGCAGCTCGGGATGGCGCTTGAGATCGGTCGAAGTGGCGTCATCATCGAGATGGATGCCGATATCGCGCAAGACCATCCGTGTGTCGAGCGACACTAACGCCCCGTCACGAGCATAGGGAGCTATACCTGCGGAGCGCACTCGGATGCCGTCCTCTAACCCGCGTTGCCGTAGTTCGCGGGCTATAATGTGTTCGGCCATTACGCTGCGCGCGGTATTTGCCGCGCAAATTAATAGGATAGAACGAAAGCGCGGCTCGGCGGAGGCCGCGCTTGCTATGGATTTGCTGCGAAGCATTGTTTTCTGCCGGTCCTCGACTCCTCCTTTTGGCTCCCCTTCGACTTCGCTCAGGACTCCAGTCAAGTGAGGCTGCTGCTCACCGCTGCTTTGCTTCGCAGGCTTCGCCCCGCCCTTGGCAGGTATAAGGCGCGTCGCGGGTCGCCGCGTTCGATTTGCTCTAATTGCCAGCTAGTACTTCTCCCAGATTTTCCTTCTTGGTAACCCCCTTGGCGAGTTCCTGCTTGAGGCGTGCGCCGAGTTCGGTCGGATCCCAGAACTTGAGTGGGCCCGCCTGAGTAATTTTGGCTGCGGTATGCCAGCCTGTCATTAACCAGACCATTCCGAGTCCGACTCGAAACACTTCACCGTGAACGTCCTTGGCTTCGTCACTGGCAAGCCATGCTACCAGGGGCGCAACGTGAGCAGGGCTGAATCGGTCAATCTCACCCGCTTTGGGTGCTGGCATGGTCGCCGCCGTTTGCGGGGTGGCGTCGATCGTGAGCCGCGTGCGGGCGACCGGCGCGATCGCATTGATACAGACGCCGTAACGGGACATCTCGCGGTCCATGATGATCGCCATAGTGGCGACCGCCGCCTTGGCAGTGCCGTAATTGCTCTGACCGGCATTGCCGAGCAAGCCGGAGTCAGAACTGGTGTTGATTAAACGGCCGTTCAGCAAATTGCCCGCCTTATGCTGTTCACGCCAGTAATTACAGGCATGGCGTGCCACATTGAAGGTGCCGCGCAAATGTACGCCGAGAACCGCGTCGAAGTCTTCTTCGGTCATATTGAAGATCATGCGGTCGCGCAGAATCCCGGCATTATTAACCACGACATTGAGCTTGCCGAAATTATCGATTGCACACTCGACAATCCGCTTGGCCGCTCTGAAGTCAGTGACACTTTCGAAATTAGCGACAGCCTCGCCCCCGCCGGCGCGGATCTCCCTGACTACTTCTTCCGCCGGCGATCGCGACTCGCCAGTGCCGTCAAAATGACCGCCCAAATCGTTGACCACCACCCTGGCGCCCTGCTTCGCCATCAGCAAGGCCTCCTCACGGCCGATACCACGGCCAGCGCCGGTGATGACCGCCACTTTGCCCTCCAGTAATGCCATCGTTAATGCTTCCTCTTTGGTTTCAGTTGCGTTTGGCTCTTCCCAGGCGGAACAAGACGTTGCGATCGGAAATAACCGCCTGGGAATTGCCTCTAAAGCTTTTAGCACGGCGCCGCGGTTGCTTGCACCATAACTAAGCTCATCCAACCGCCCTTCAAGCGCTGGTTTTCAAGTGGGCTCTGGATAGACTTCCCAACCAGGCTAAGTCAAGGAATCGCCTTGTGACGGCGTGACCCTTTTGACGCTGGACCTGCTGCGGTTTTGTCCGCCTTGGGACGTCTAAAGGCAAAGGCTTGACAGCAAAGCCGGATTGTTGCACTTGGGCTAGGCTGAAGGCAGCAAAGTTGCCAGAGTCTCGGGGAGCGTAACCTAATGCAGGATCAGTTCAGTCTGCTCGCGATGTTCATGAAGGGTTGGTATGCGACCTACCCGTTGATTGTGATTTCCGTCGTCTGCGTCACTATCATTTTCGAGCGCATCTGGGCGCTGTGGGGGATTGGGCGGCGTGCGACACGACTGGCCGAGCGAATGATTGGACCACTGCGGCAAGGAAAGTTCGCGGATGCGCTGGCCTATGTCGGCAGCCGTCGGGGACCCAGCGAGCGGGTCTTTCAGGAGGTAGTGAGAGAAGCTGAGTCGGCGCCGCGCCAGCGTCTGGAGGAAATCGACGAAGAGCGGCGCTTCGCCGAGTTGTTGCAGCTAAGAGGTTTAATCTGGGTACTAGCGACTTCAGGAGCATCGGCGCCATTCATCGGACTGTTCGGCACTGTGGTCGGTATCCTGGTCGCGTTTCAGTCGATGGCGATCATGGGCACGGGCGGTTTTTCGGTGGTTGCCGCCGGCATCTCCGAGGCTCTGATCTCGACTGCCCTCGGACTTATCGTCGCTATCATCGCGGTTATCTTCTACAACTACTTCTCGCAGCGGGTTGAACGCATCAACGCGACCATCCATATATGCGCCGCTCGCCTGATCGATGCGGCCGAGACCGGCAGGAAGATTAATGGCCATTAGTACACCAAAGAGCGAAGGCGGGATGTTCTGGGAGATCAACATTACCCCACTCACAGACATTTTCCTGGTGCTCTTGATAATCTTTATGGTCACCGCATCGGTTGCCGTCGAATCTGCGACGCACGTCAATCTGCCTTTGGCCGAAAACACCAGTCCCGAGAACAAAGGCGTTCTGGTTACTTACACCGCCAATCATGAGCTGTTCGTCAATTCCAAAGACGTGCCGGAGCGCGATATCGAGTCCGAACTTCACGATGCGCTTTCGCGAGTGGACGCCAAGGTTGTGATTTTTCAGGGCGACCGTACTGTGCTGCTCGGCGACATGGTGCGAATCCTCGACCTTGCGAAGGCCGCAGGTGCCCAACAAATCGCTATAGCGGCGCGGCGTGCGGCGCCCGGAGAACTAAGGGGCGCTGCGAGCTGATAGGAGAGAGGAAAATAATGCCTCACGGTTATAGCAGCGGGGGCAGTCCCGGCTGCGGGAAAGGAAGCGAGGCAGTCGTGCCGACTGCGGGAAAGGAAGCAGTGAACAGGGCGTCGACCGGGTGTACGATTGTCGTTTGGTTTATGCGAAGTAGAGTCGCGACAGCGGCGCGGCGGCACCTGCTCAGTCAGTGAAAGGAATGGCAATCCCAGCTGGAGATAGCGGCAATGGCATCTTTGCGACGATCAATATCACGCCGCTTACCGATATCTTTCTGGTTCTGCTGATTATCTTCATGGTCGCTACTGCCATCACAATCGAGTCGGCGGCGCATGTCGACTTGCCCAGGCTCGAAGCGCAGGCGCATCCTCAACAACCGAAGGGTGTGACCATCAGCTACACCTCGGATCACCAGATTTTCGTCAACGGCCGGCACGTGTCAGAGGGTGAGTTGCGGGCGGCGGTGCACGACGCGCTCGCCGGCGCGACGGAAAAAACGGTGGTCTTCGACGGCGACCCGTCAGTTATCCTCGGTGACATGGTGCGGATCGTAGACATCGCCAAATCCTCCGGCGCCGAACAGATAGCACTCGCCGTGTCTGGTAACTCCAGCACAAGCGAATCCGCTGCAGTGCCCGTACCTTCCGGCGCCGCGCCCATTCCCGAACCCGTCGCCCCAGGCGGAGAACCAGCGCCCGAACCAGTTGCCCCGACACAGTGAGGTGTTGGCGCGCAGTCCATCCCAGGTTCCGAAGCGAAGCGAGGAAAGCGATGAAGACGTTCGTGATGAAGGCGATCGGGCAAGTTGGGTTTGCTGAAAAGCCGACGCCGCGGCCAGGGCCGTTGGACGCCGTCGTCAAGACTACGATGGCACTTATCTGTACTTCGGATTCGCATACCGTGCGAGGGGCGATCGGGCCTCGTCAGAACCTTACACTGGGCCATGAGGCGGTCGGACTCGTGCACGAGGTCGGCGCCGAGGTCCGCGGTTTCAAACCCGGCGATCGAATCGTCGTTGGTGCGATTACGCCCGATTGGGGCGAGCCGGCCTCACAGAGCGGCCATTCGTCGCAATCCGGCCAGGCGCTCGGCGGATGGAAATTCGCCAACATCAAGGACGGCGTCTTCGCGGAATATTTCCATGTCAACGACGCTGACGCCAACCTGGCCCTTATCCCATCAAGCGTGCCGGACGATGCCGCGGTTTATTGTGCCGATATGCTATCGACGGGGTTAATGGCCGCGGAGAATGCCGACATACCGATAGGAGGGACGGTCGCCGTCTTCGCACTCGGGCCGATCGGCCTGATGGCGGTCGCAGGCGCAAAGTTGCGCGGCGCGGGCCTCATTATCGGGATCGACAACATTCCCAAACGTCTCGAGCTGGCGCGCAAGTTCGGTGCGGACGCGACGATTGATTTCAACCGGCAGGATGCGGTCGCTGCGACCATGCAACTTACCGGCGGCGCCGGAGTGGACTCAGCCATCGAAGCGCTTGGCGCGGACATCACTTTTCAGAATGCGATTAAAGTGACCAAGCCGGGCGGCACCATCTCCAATGTTGGTTATCACGGCGAGGGCGAGTTCGTTCATATCCCGCGCCTGGATTGGGGAGTCGGAATGGCGGAAAAGACGATTCGCACCGGTTTGTGTCCAGGTGGACGGCTACGAATGGAACGCCTGCTCCGCCTGGTCGAAAGAGGCCGCGTCGACCCAACCGTGCTAACCACTCATCGCTTTCGGTTCGACGAGATGGCGAAGGCATTCGAGATGATGGACAAGAAGCTCGACGGAATAATCAAGCCGCTCATTCTCTTCTGAGGCACCACCGGTCGGCGGGCGCATGGAACGCCGAATCTGCTACTTTGGTCACTAAGTTGACCAAACACCAATAGCGCCACCGCTCCGCGACAATCTATAATTTGCCGCCTAATACGGAGGAAATGCTGTGGCCGAGGAACTGTACAGCAAATCATTAATTTCTGCAGACTCGCACGTGATGGAACCGCGCCGCCTGTGGCAGGAGCGTATCGATGCCCGATGGCGCGAGAAAGCGCCGCGTATCGAAGCTTTGGACGAAAGCGGCGACTACATCGTGATTGACGGAATGCGTCCGCGGCCACTGGCTTTTGAAGGGCCGATGGCCGACCTCAAGGCGCAGGGAATGGAGATTCCGATTCCGAAGGGTTATCGCTACGAGCAAAACCGTCCCGGTTCATGGGATCCCAATGAGCGCCTCAAAGACCAGGACCTCGACGGCGTCTCCGGCGAAGTTATCTACCCGGGCGTCGGCCTTCATATTGTGCGGGCCCCAGACGGCGATTACATCGCGGCGTGCTGTCGCGCGTATAACGACTGGCTGGCTGAATACTGCTCAGTTTATCCGGGGCGACTAAAGGGTGCCGCGATGCTGCCGAACCGCGGCCCAATCGATGCCGCGGTGAAGGAAGCAGAGCGGGCATCCAAGCTAGGGCTAGCCACTGTCATGCTGCCGGCGTGGGTCGACGACCGGCCCTATAACCTGCCGGAATGGGACAAGTTATGGTCCGCGCTGCAAGACCTCGGCCTGATTGCGAGTATTCACTTGTGCGGCCGCGAACCTTACGGAATCGCGCACGGTCCTGGTGCTGGTGGTATCAATGTCGGCGTGGTCAAGTTCGGTATGTATGACACCCTGATGCGGATTATCTGGGGCGGCGCGCCCGAGCGCTTTCCAAAATTGAAATGGTCTTTGGTTGAGGGCGGCATAGGTTGGATCGCGTCGGTTCTTCAATTCATGGATCACTGGTGGGAAGACCATCGCGGGTGGATGCAGCCGAAACTGCCTGAGACCCCGAGCTTTTACTTCCGGCGGCAGTTCTGCGCGACGTTCGAGGATGATCGCGCCGGGGTGCTGACTCGGGAAATGATCGGGGTCGACAACCTGATGTGGGGTTCGGACTATCCTCATACCGAAGGGGTCTGGCCGTTTTCCCGTCGGCAGGTAGCGCGCAATTTCGCGTCCATACCGGAGGTGGATACGCGCAAAATGGTACATGACAATGTCGCGCGTCTATTCGGTTTTTCGATGAATTGACCAGGCGCGTAGAGCGCGTCCGTTATCGGAGCGGCGTGCGGCGCAGTTGGCACGCACGAAGACGAAGGGTTGGAGGTTACCCCCGCTCGAGGCCCTTTGGGCCGAAGAGTGATGTTTTAGTCGTCCGAAGATCATCACGGACTGCGGAGTGCCAGGTCGGTGAAAAATGCGAAATCGGGTCGCGATTGTCGGGGTGGCTGATACTGAGGTTGGGGTCGTGCCCCAGTACAGCGCGACCCAACTCTATGTGCGGGCGGCGCGGCTAGCGCTCGAAGACGCCGGGATTGGCAAGGACGAGATCGATGGGCTGATAACCTGTGCGTCGTGGGCCGAGCCATATCTTTATCACGCCGAAATGATCGCGGAATACATGCAGATCTTCCCGCGCTATTGTATGGGAGCACCGGCCGGTGGCGGCACCACCCTCGCGGTTATGCATCACGCCGCGTCAGCTATCATTACGGGGATGTGCAACACTGTGCTGGTCACAATGGCTGACAGCCAGGTCTCAGGCTTGTCGCGTGACAAGGCGGTGGAGATGATGTCGACGGCTGGTCATCCGCAATTCGAGCGCCCCTACGGGCCGCCAATTCCTGCATTTTACGCGCTCCTCGCGCGCGCCCACGAACACGCCTACGGCACCACCGCTGAGCAACGTGCGACAGTTGCGGTAGCGTGCCGCAAACATGCTTCGTTGAACCCGGCCGCACAGATGCGCAAACCGATTGCTATCCAGGACGTGCTCGCTTCGCGCATGATTGCCGATCCGCTCCATTTGCTTGACTGTTCACTGGTTAGTGACGGCGGCGCGGCTTTCATAATGACCTCCGCTGAGCGTGCGCGGGACTTCAAGCAAAAGCAGGTCTATCTCTTGGGCGTCGGCGAAGGCCATTCGCACGAGCACGTGACGCAGGCATTGAGTCTCACGACCTCGGCCGCCAAAGAAGCCGGTGCACGCGCCTATGCAATGGCTGGCCTCGGACCCACGGACGTCGACGTTGCCGAATTGTACGATTGCTTCACGCCGGTGGTGATAATCGAATTGGAGGACCTCGGCTTTTGTCCCAAGGGGGAGGGCGGCCGCTTCGTCGAGGGCGGGCGGATCGAACTCGGCGGTGAACTCCCCGTCAACACTCACGGCGGCTTACTATCGCATTGTCATCCGGGCCATCCAGGTTCGATGTTCTCAATTACCGAGGCGGTCAGGCAGCTAAGAGGTTCCTGCGGCGCCCGGCAGGTGGAAGGCGCGAAAATCGCACTGGTGCATGGCCAGGGCGGCATCATGTCGACGCATTGCACCGCGATTTTTGGTAGTCAGCCGGTCTGATGGCAACGAACCCAGGCAAGCCGATTCCGACACCGACGCTGGAAACGGCCCCGTACTGGGAAGGTTGCCGGCAGCATCAGTTGCGAATCCAACGCTGCTCCAACTGCCATCAATATCAGTTTTTCCCGCGAATCTACTGCTCGAAATGCTTCAGCGAGCAGATCGAATGGGTCAATGCCAGCGGCAGTGCAAAAGTACTCTCCTTCACTGTTGTGCGGCGCCCGGTATCGGTCGCTTTCGCGAATGAAGTCCCATACGTGGTCGCGCTGGTCACTCTTGAAGAGGGGCCACAGATGATGACGAATATCGTCGGGTGCCCCCCGGAAGAGGTGGCGATCGGGATGCCGGTCGAAGTCATCTTCGAAGATTGGAGTGACGCCATCTCAATTCCGAAATTTCGTCCCCGCCGGTGACTCACTCGAACCGCTCTTTTTCCCGAATCCGAATTTTTTTGGACCAAGTCTTGAATCACGATAACGTTTTACTTAACTTGCTCGTAACAATTTTGTAACATCGCGGTCATTTCCATTTCCAGCGCGAGTCGAAGGTGTTCTGAAACACCTCCTGACTCGCTCGGGAGGAGTCTGTCATGCCTGTTGAAGAGACATCTTCGCTCATCACGGGTGCTGAGCAAGCCGTCACTGGGTGGTCCAAGCTTGCGGAGCATAGCGGCGGGAGATTAATCGCAAGCGCTGCACTCGTCGGCGCCGGCATGCTGATCGAGCCGGAACTGCTCGGCGGTGCCCTGCTCGGCGCTGGCGTGGTTTATGCGCTTCCGCTCGTCGGTCAACTTCTGCGCCCGGTTATGACAACCGCGGTGCAGCTTGGATATTCGGCGGTCGCTTCGGTAAGCGATTTGGTCGCCGGCGCTCGCGACCAGGTTCAGGATATCGTCGCTACCGCCCGTTCGGATTACCAACGGTGGCGAGACTCGTCGATAATTTCAAGCCACTGAAGATTTAGACCGTAGGCCGTAATACCTGAGCATTGCCGCGGCGCTGAAGGCGCCTGCGCCAGGAATTGTGCCGCGCGGATCTACTATGCCCGCGGACTTATACGACGTTAAATGGTAAAAAAGTCATGGCGCATGCGTCTGCAATGATGCTGATGACCGGGTTCGCCGTGGTGGTCGCCGGCATTCTATTGGGGTGGTCAGCCGACCGGATCGCAACTGCGACCGGGCTAGGCGAGATGTGGACCGGATGGGTGCTGCTCGCAGGCGCTACTTCGGTGCCCGAATTTGTCACTGACACATCGGCCGTCAGAATACACGCGGCCAATCTCGCCGGTGGAGATTTGTTCGGCTCGAGCCTGACAAATATGGCCATTCTCGCGGTGCTGGCTCTCTCGTTTGCACCAGATGGCGCTCGATCGTTGACCGGCAGCGAACGTGTCCACCCCACTGAACCGCGAGGTTCGCCAGATCTGCTCAACGCCGGTCTCGCTATCCTGCTGACGATCCTGGGCACCTCGTTCACATTATTTCACAGCAACATCCTTGCTCGTGGCTTGCGGCCTGAGTCGTTGAGCCTGCTCCTGATTTGGATCGCCGGTACGCGCCTGCTGTATAAGCGCGAGCAATCGCGGTCAAATCCGGCAAGCGCCGCGGTCGGTTCAGATGAGGCTCGATTGGCGAACCGCAATCACGTGCATTGGCCCATTGTCACTTTCGCGATCGGCTCTGCGATGATTTTTGGGGTCGCTCCCGCTTTCGCAAACTCAGCGAGGCAATTCGCAGCGGTAAGCGGCTGGGGCGACTCGTTTGTTGGCACCTGGTTGCTGGGGTTCTCAACCGCGCTGCCAGATTTCGTCGCCTCGGTTACTGCATGCCGGATGGGAGCCTTCGACCTGGCAGTTGCCAGTCTGTACGGCTCGTGCGCCTTCAACATGGTCGTCTTCTTCGTGATGGATTTGGCGTCGCCGTTGCCGATCTTCTCGCAGCTTGACCCCGTCCTCGCGCTCACGGGTGCTTTGGCGGTCGTGCTGATGGCCCTGGGCGTGGCCGCGGTGGCGTTCCGGCAGCGGCTTGTTCTCGCGCCAACTTTGAGAGGCGGTGTACTACTCGCCTCTTATGGCGTAGCGATGTGGATCACTTATGCTTTTCGTTAAACGCGTTCGACTTTCTTCGGGAGCAGTAAGCGCGGCGTTTCCGGAGATGGGTGAGTTGAACTAGCCTCTCACCTATAGCGGCCGCCACGCTCGGCTGGAACTGGAGGAGGATTTGATGGACCGCGGGGAACGCAAAGCATTCGTTCGCGCTCATCGCACCTGCGTATTTGGCTACAACCGCCGTCACGACGGCCCTTCGATGTCGATCGCCTACTACATGATGGACGGACCGGATGATCTGCTGATTTCGACGATGGCTGAGCGGGCGAAGGCAAAAGCGGTCCAGCGCAATCCCAAAGTCTCGATTTTGGTGCTCGATGAAAAATGGCCACCTACTTATGTGCAGCTCTACTGCAACGTCCGCATCGACGCGACAATGGAGTCCGATCCCGCACGCGTGATTGATTCACTTATGGCGCTTTACGCTCTGATGGCAGGCGAGCCGATGCCGGAATCCGCGCGCGCGAATGCGGCGCAGACCGCTGAGCGAGAAAAACGCATAATTCTGCGGCTCACGCCCTACGCGACCTTCGAAACACCTCCGCGCCATGTTTACAAAGAGCGGGATACTGTCGGATTGACTCACGGGCTGGGCCAAATGCTGCCATGGTGAAGCCTGGTCTGAGGCTGGCCGGAACCGGTGCTACCTTATTCGCACCTGATTAGCTAGCATCTCACCAACCGATTCTATTAGGTCAGCAGAGCCAGTCCGGAGCGAGCCCATCGATGGATTTCAATTATACGGCAGAGCAAGAAGCATATCGGATGAACGTCCGGAAGTGGTTGGAGGCCAATCAACCGCAACCGCTGACCGCCGAGGAGAGGGAAAGAATCAGCGAGGATCTGCTCTGGGAGCGCAACAAGAAATGGCATAAGCGCCTGTATGACGGTGGCTGGATAGGTCTGAGCTGGCCGCGCGAATACGGCGGACGCGGCGCCACATTCGTTGAGCAGCTTATTTTTCAGCAGGAGCTGGGCCGCCTGAATCTGCCGATTGGAATTAATGTGCTCGGCATCATCATGACCGGTCCGGCGCTGATGCAATGGGGTACGGACGCACAGAAGGAACGATATTTGAAGCCAATCTTAACCGCCGACGAGATCTGGTGCGAGGGAATGTCCGAGCCGGGCGCTGGCTCTGATCTGGCCTCGATTCAGACGCGCGCGGAGCTGCAGGGTGATTACTTCGTAGTCAACGGCCAGAAAGTGTGGACCACGCACGCCCATCGCTCGGACTTCTGTCAGCTTTTCGTGCGGACCGATGCGAACGTACCTAAACATCGCGGGCTGAGCGCTTTGCTGGTGGACATGCACAGCCAGGGGGTGAGTGTGAAACCATTGCGCCAGATCAGTGGCGATGCCGAATTCAACGAGATCTTCTTTGAGGATGTGCGCGTCCCTAAGGAGAACCTCCTGGGGCCGTTGAACCAAGGATGGCAGGTATTAGTCTCGACCCTGATGCATGAGCGGTTCGGCATCAGTGAAACGATCGGCGGCACCGAAGTAATCCTCGCGCAACTGATCGAGGTCGCGAAGGGAGTTGAGGTAAACAGCGCCAGCGCGGCTGAGGACGACGAAATTCGGCAGCAGCTTGCGCAATTCGCGATCGAGGCAACGGCAAGGAAGTACAATGGGTTGCGCGCACTGACCAAACGTCTGAAGGGACAACCGCCTGGAGCTGAGTCTTCTATCGGCAAGCTGGTTTCGACGGAACTATCGCAGCGGATGACGAAGTTTGCCTCACGCTTGTTGGGCAACTTCGCGACGCTCGAACGGCACTCCGCCTTCGCGCCCGACGGTGATTGGATGCGGCGGACGCTTCAGGTCGAAGCGCTTACTATCGCTGGCGGCACGTCGGCCGTGCAGAAGAACATGATCGGCGAGCGAATTCTGCAACTGCCCAAAGGATGATTATCGGGTCCCCGGCAGGGTGTTCCTGCGAGCGTTCTGATTGGAACGAAATCTTGTACACGTAGTCGGAGCTGGCCTCGCTGGCAGTGAGGCGGCATGGCAGCTCGCGCGCCGCGGCGTTCGCGTGCGACTCTTTGAGATGCGTCCCGCGCGCATGACCGAAGCCCATCGGACCGGCCTCTTTGCCGAGCTGGTCTGTTCCAATTCCTTGCGCGACGCCTCGCGGGAAACAGCGGTTGGGATCCTCAAGGAGGAGATGCGCCGCCTGGGCTCGGTGATTATACTCGCGGCCGACCGTGCGAGGGTTCCGGCTGGTGCTGCGCTGGCGGTGGATCGAAACGATTTTGCCAGCATCATCACCAGGAAGATCGAGTCCCATCCGCTGATCGAGGTCGTGCGCACCGAAGTGACCACGATTCCCGATGGGCCGGCGGTTATCGCTACCGGCCCGCTCACCAGCGCGGCATTGGGTGATGCGCTCAGTCAACTAATCGGGCCGCGCAGCCTGTATTTTTACGATGCGATCGCGCCGATCGTAACGGCCGAATCGATCGACCTCACTGTTGCCTTCAAAGCATCGCGCTACGGCAAAGGCGGTGACGACTACATCAATTGCCCGATGAACGAAGCGCAATATGATGCATTCGTCGGCGCGATGCTCGCGGCCGACAAGGTCGAGTTGCATCCATTCGAGCAGCCGGTCTATTTCGAAGGCTGTATGCCGGTTGAAGAGATGGCGCGGCGCGGTCCCCAAACGTTGGCGTTCGGCCCGATGCGTCCGGTGGGGTTGATCGAACCGGGCAGCGGGCGGCGGCCTTTCGCCGTAGTCCAGTTGCGCCAGGACGACTGTCTGGGTCAGCTGTTTAACATGGTCGGTTTCCAGACCAAGATGACATATCCCGAACAGCGCCGCGTTTTCCGAATGATCCCTGGGCTGAAGCGAGCGGAGTTCGTGCGGCTTGGCTCGCTCCACCGCAACACTTTTGTCGATTCACCGAGGCTGCTACGGCCGACCTTGCAACTCAAAGCGCGCGACAACTTGTTCTTGGCGGGTCAGATGATCGGAGTCGAGGGCTATGTCGAATCGGCGGCGGCAGGATTGTTCGCGGCGATCAACGCTGCACGCCTGATTAGCAGCCGTGAGCTCCTGGTGGCGCCCAGTGAAACATCGATGGGCTCGCTGGTCGCCTATATTACCAATGCTTCCAGGCGCGAGTTCCAGCCGATGAATGCGAATTACGGCCTGATGCCGGAAGTGAAGAACTCGTTGCGCGGGCGTGAGAAGAGAAGGGCGATGAGCGAGCGGGCGCTGCGCTCGCTCGACGATTGGATTTGCCGCAATTCCATCGAGGCTCCTGATTCTTCCCCGACGGTTACGACGCAGCAACTCGAGGGAACGATAAAACCGCTATGATTGCTGCCGCGGCAACACATGCGACGGTGAGGGACCCGTTATGAAACTTGCCGCGCTCGATGTCGGTTCCAATACGGTCCTGATGCTGGTGGTTGAGTGCGGCGCCGACGAAAAACCGCGCGTCCTTGCAGATTTGTCGCGCATAACCCGGCTCGGGCGCGGGGTCGATGCCAGCGGGCATCTTGATCAGGAATCTGCAGCGCGAACGTTGGAGACGATTGCCGAATTCGCGGACAAGGCCCGTGCGCTCGGGGTTCAAAAAATCGCGGGGGTAGCAACCGCGGCCCTGCGCGATGCCTCTGATGGCTCAGGTTTTCTGCGGAAGGTCACGCAACGCACCGGGGTCACGCTCGAAGTCATCAGTGGCCAGGCTGAGGCTCAGCTCTCTTACCTGTCGACCCGAAAGGGGCTCGGATTGAGTACAGCCGATAAATTGCTGATTGTCGATATCGGTGGCGGTTCGACCGAGTTGGTTCGAGCGGAACCTGACCGTGCATTGGAAGTCGTCAGTCTCCAGCTCGGCTCGGTGCGGTTGACCGAGCGGATCATCCATCATGATCCGCCGCCCGCAAGCGAAGTAGAGACGCTGCACACGGTTGTCGATAACGCGTTGCGTCAGCTCGACTGGAACTATCGTCCCGCCAGGATGGTCGGAACTGCAGGTACTGTCACGACCCTGTGTGCAATCGCGCTCGGGCTAGAGCGATATTCGCCCGAATTGGTGCATGGCTATCGGCTGGGGGCAACGAAGATTTCGCGTCTGATCGAGTTGCTAGGTTCGATGGCTCTTGAACAACGCAAGCAATTGCCGGGCATGGAGCCGGGCAGAGCCGACGTCCTCTTTGCCGGTGCAGTGATACTTGAGCGGGTAATGAACTATTTCGGATGCGGAGAAATTATTGTTAGCGATCAAGGAGTGCGATGGGGACTGCTGTGGCGTGAGATCGAAGGGCAAACGCCTCCCACTAGCAACGACCACAGTAACTTGGGCGCTCCCCTTCCGTTGTATGGAGCACTTCATTCTCCTATGCCTTTGCCCCGCGGGTGTGCTGGTTGGCGTCCGCCGGGTGGCGCGAATAGAGATGACCAAGTCGGAGCTTATCGAAACAGTGGCGGCGGCAACGCGGCAGCCGAAAAAGCTGGTGGCGGAAACGGTCGAGTTGACTTTCGAGCAGATCACCCGCGCGATTTATGAAGAGCAGCGCTTCTGTATGCCGGGTTTCGGCACTTTTTCCATCAGGCGGCGCAAGGCACGCAATGGATTTAACCCGCGCACGAACAGAAAGATGAAAATTCCCGCGGCGCGCACCGTTGGTTTCCGCCCTGCGCCAGAATTGAAGAAGGGCTTATGACGCAATGGCGGCCGAAGCCGCAAGGCAAGGCCGCTGCCCTTGCCATAGCCGAATCCCTAAATGCCGCCGCTCGTGTAACCGCGGCAGCATCAGCGGATAAGCTTACTCTATCGCCGCCGGTTCACCCGGCGAGCATCGACCGGTTGGGAGGTGTTGCCGTTCTGGTCCTGGCGATTGCGTTGGGAGGATTCCTCCGCTTTTCCAACCTTGGCGGACGCGAAATGTCAGCTGACGAGGGCGCCTCCTGGGCGGCCGCGAGCGCGTCGTCGGTTAGTCAGGTGCTGCAGCTTCAGCCCAGGCTCAATCCTGGTAAGTTCGCCGTTCATGAGATCGCGCTGCATGGATGGATCTGGCTTTTCGGCGATGGGTTGGCCGCGATGCGAGCGCTTTCCGCAGTGGCCGGAACGCTGGGGACCGTTGCCGTGTTTTTCCTTGCGCGAGAGCTGATTGGGTTGAGTCTCGCGGTACCCCGCGGAGCGAGCGAAAACATCCTCGAGGAGAGTGGCGACGCACCACCATATCTGCTGCCGGCGGCGTTCGCCGCCTTGCTCTTCGCAGTGAATCTCGTTTTTATAAAATATGCACAGGAAGCCCGGATGTATTCAGTTGCGCTGCTGTGCGGGCTGACACAAATCGCATTCTTTCTTCGGAGCCTGCGCCACCCGGCTCCGGCTTTCCTCATTTTCACGGCATTGTTCACTGCGCTCGCTATTGCCAGCACCTTCACGATGTTTCTGATATTGGTGCCCGAGGTGGCTTGGCTGGCGTACCTGGCGTGGCCATCGACGAGGGCGATGTATCGTCGCGCGGCGTTTGTGGGCCTGGCGCTGATCGGTGGGCTGGTTCTCTTGATCCCGCCGGCCATCATTTACCTGCATGTGCGCGCACAGGCGCCGGCGCTGCTTGCGTATGCGTGGGCGACTCCGCCGCCATTTTGGGCACCGGTTTCGATGTTCAACAAGGCGGCAGGCAGCATTGCTTTCCCCGTCATGTTGGGGCTGGCACTCTTGGGCATAACTCGCGGCTGGCATTCCGAACGCGGCGCGGCCGTGTTTGCGCTGCTCTGGATGCTCCTGCCACCAATACTGGTGCTAGCAGCTTCGGACCTGATTCGTCCCGCGTTCGTGGAGCGTTACATGCTGTCGAGCTTCGTGCCGTTCTTTCTGCTGGTAGCGCTCGGCATTTGGAGTGTGCGCGGACTTCGGACCCAGTCTGCAGTAATGGCTCTCGTCGTGCTACTGGCACTGGAACACGTCTACTCGTATCGGCGCCATGCGCACGACGTGCAATGGCGAGAGGCCGTGCAGGCCGCAACCAGCACAAGGGGTCGCATGATCGCGGTCGCGCCGCCGTACGCGGCCGCCGTCGTTAGCTATTATCTCCGCGACTTGCACAACGATTGGTCGGTCGCGTCCGGGTATACGAAATCCGCGACCGTCGCGATCGTTGCGGACCGTGGGGTTTCCGCCACAGAGGGCGCGCTCATCGCGACCACCTGCCCCCGTTTGCTGATGCGCTTGCACGGTGTCATCGTACGAATGCATTAGATCTCGTGCGAGGGCAACGATGGCAGAGCAATCAAATGACACTGGGCGGTTGAAGAACGAACAGAAACGCGATTGGGATGCCGCTGCTGCGGGATGGAAAAAATGGTGGCCGGTGCTGGAGCGCGCCGCACAGCCGGTCAGTGACCGCCTGGTGGAGTTGGCACGAGTTGGGGTTGGTGCGCGCGTACTTGATGTAGCGACCGGAAGTGGCGAGCCGGCAGTCACCGCCGCACGGCACGTCGCTCCCAGCGGACACGTGATCGCGGTTGATCAATCGCCGGGCATGCTGGCGATCGCGCGCGAACGCGCCGAGTCATTGCGAATCTCCAACATTGAATTCCGCGAAAGCGATGGTGAGGCGCTCACCATAGCTGAGCATGATTTCGGTGCGGTGTTGTGCCGATGGGGCTTAATGTTCATGCCGGACCTGGTTGGTGCGCTGAGCGGATTCCGCCAACGTCTCATTTCCGGCGGACGTATCGCGGTGTCGGTGTGGTCAACCCCGGATAAAGTGCCGATGATTAGTATCGGCGCCGACATCGTCCGCAAACTGGCGAACCTGCCGCCGCCGGCTCCGGGTGCGTTGGACCCGCTGCGGCTCGGTGACACTTCGATACTAAGTAATGCCCTCGAACAATCTGGTTTCAAAGAGATTGAGATCGAGCGAATGCCGGTGACGTTCGAATTCGATTCGGCCGAGGACTTTACCAAAATGCGCGAGGATGTCGCCTCCGCATTTCGCGCACTACTCGCCCGTCAGTCGCCAGAAATGCGCCGTCAGATAATCTCGGCCGTAACCGATGCTGCGCGCAAATTCACCCAAAGCGACGGCAAAGTGCGCACCACAAATGAGACGATCCTATTTTCCGCCCATACTTGATACTTACATCTGTCCCGGCCGCCACACTGTTGCTCCCAACAGCCGTTCAATGCAATTCCGATTTGACGATGGCAGCCCCTCGACTCAATGCCTGGAGCTTCTTAAAAGCGATTTCGCGCGGCATGTATTTCATCCCACAGTCCGGCGCCGGAAGGAGATTTTCGGCTGCGATATATTCGAGAGCGCGGCGGATGCGACTTGCTACTTGTTCGGGTGTTTCGCTCATCTGATCTTCGATGCTGATGACGCCGAGGATAATCTTTTTTTCCGAGAGGTCCCTCAGTACTCCTAAGTCGAGGTTGGGCTGTGCCGCCTCGATGGAGATTTGTTCGACCTTGCTGCCGGCCAGTTCGGGTAGAAACGCGTATCGGCCTGGTTTGTCCTTAACCAACTGAGCATAACCAAAACACAGGTGCACTACGGTCGGTCCGGGGATTCCTTCCAGCGCTCGATCAATAGCTGACACCGCGTACCGTTTTGCGCCCTCAGGATCCATCCGGAGCCACGGTTCATCGAGTTGGATCACGTCGGCGCCGGCGGCCTTAAGTTCATGCGCTTCCTGATTTACCGCCGCCGCGAGGTCCATCAGTAACCCCGTGACATCGGCATAGAATTCATTCTGCGCCTGCTGTGCCATCGTGAAAGGCCCGGGCAGGGTCGCTTTGATGAGGTTATCGGTATTGGCGCGCAAGAAGCGGACGTCGCGGACTTCAACCGCCCGTGTGCGGCGAATCGTGCCTACCACGCGTGGAACGGGAATCGATCTCCCCGCTCGCACCAGAAGCCCCGGCTTTTCGGCATCGATTCCTTCCAGCGTAGTAGTGAAATGGTTTGAGTAACTCTCGCGGCGAATCTCGCCATCGGTGAGGATGTCGATTCCGGCCCGCTCCATCGCGCGAACTGCGAGCAGGGTCGCGTCGTCTTGTGCCTGTTCGAGCAACTCTGCCGCCACGCGCCAGACCCCGCGCGCCCGTACGCGAGGGACGCCGGCATCGGTCAATTTCTGGCGGTCGATCAGCCAATCGGGCTGCGGGTAACTGCCAACCACGGTAGTGAGCAAAGGCGACGCGAGAGTTTTCATCCGGCGAGTCCTCTTTTTATCTCCTGCGCTCATATTTGCTTCAGCACAGAAGCTACCATCTTGTAGCCCGTTTGCCGGCGGTTGTGTACAAGATCCCGACTCCAAGCGGGCCGTGCACCGTTATGCCTACGTCGGCAGTCTGATCTAAGCTAATCGCGCAATCGTTGGGCGTTTGAGTTTTAGAATCGAGGTTTTCGATGTCATCTAACGGCAAATCCAAATCAAGCGAGATTCACGCGCGGCTTGGTCATCCGGTGATCGACTCCGACGGCCATTGGCGGGAATTCGAACCGATTGCGATGGATTATCTGAAAACGTCGGCTGGGCCGAAGGTGGTTGAGCGCTGGAATTCGCGCCTGAGGGCCCTAGGTGAGGGCGACTTCGTCAAGATGACCAAACCTGAGCGGTTTGACCGCCGCGCGGGACAACCGCCCTGGTGGGCGCTCCCGGTCAAGAACACACTCGATATGGCGACCTCGTTTATTCCGGCGTTGTTGCACGATCGGCTCGAGGAGATGGGTCTGGATTTCGCCGTGCTTTATCCCACTCATTGCCAGTTGTTTGCGCCATATGTTGGTGACGAGGAGCTGCGCAAAGCGGGTTGCCATGCTTTCAATCAATACGCCGCTGAAACCTGGGCTGACTACGCGGACCGCTGTACCCCGATTGGCGTGGTTCCGATGCATACGCCTGATGAGGCAATTGCCGAGCTCGACCATTGCAAATCGCTGGGTATCAAAGCGGTTGCTTTGGGCAGTTTGATACGACGCTCGATCCCAGCCGCCGAAAGAATGGGTGTCAGCCGCCGTTATGCCTGTTGGCTCGACGTACTGGGTATCGACAGTGACTATGATTACGACCTGGTGTGGCAGAAATGCGAGCAATTGGGCTATCCCGCCACGTTCCATTCCGCGGCCGAAAACTATGGCCTGCGCAACTCGATCAGCAATTTCGTTTACAACCATATCGGCCATTTCGGCGAAGCCGGTAACGCGGTGTGCAAGGCGCTGTTTTTGGGCGGAGTCACCCGGCGGTTCCCCAGGATGAGGTTCGCCTTCCTTGAAGGCGGGGTGGCCTGGGGCTGCAGCCTCTTGGCCGATCTGATATCGCACTGGGAGAAACGGAACGCGACGGCGATCCAGGAACTGAACCCTGCGAATCTCGATCGAGAAAGGCTCGCCGGCCTGTTCCACCAATACGGCGGGGAAAAGCTCTTGAGCAGGTTCGCCGAATTCGAACTATGGTACAGGCGCGGCATGGGGCATGCGGTGCCTGAGAATGTCGACGATTTCGCCGCAGCCCAAATCGCAAAAAAAGAGGATATTCGCGATCTGTTTGTGCCCAGTTTCTTCTTCGGTTGCGAATCCGACGACCCCACTGTCACTTATGCTTTTGCCAAGGCAAACCCGTTCGGCGCGAAACTCGGTGCGGTGCTGAGTTCGGATATCAGTCATTTTGACGTGCCCGACATGACCGAAGTGCTTGAAGAAGCCTGGGAATTGGTTGATGAGCGAGGCATGTCGGAAGAAGACTTTCATGCCTTCACTTTCGGCAATGCGGTCAAACTCTGGAGTAGTCCGAATCCCGATTTCTTCCAGGGCACCGTAGTTGAAAGTGCGGTAAAACGACTTGTCGACAAGAACTCAACCAAAACCGCGGCGGCTTGAGCGTCACGCATACCGGAGATTTCGATGCAGCCTCGGCCAGTCGTTCTGCACTTTGTCCCATACGCCAGCGACGAAATGCTGCGCAAGGCGCTGACGCTTAAGGCGGATGCGTTGGTCCTCGATCTGGAAGATTCGGTAACCCCGGATAATAAGGACTCGGCGCGTGAGACGGTAACGAGATGGTTGCGGCAGGTTGATTTCCCTCGTCAGAAACGCCTAGTGAGGATCAACGAGCTCGACTCAGAATGGGGTCGGGCCGACGTGGAGAGCACGATGGCTGGACGGCCCGATGGGTTCCTGGTACCCAAGGCGGGCGACTTGGCCGCGCTCAACGAACTTGATTCATTTGTCACCGAGCTCGAAAAATTGCATCGATACCCCGAGCGGGGTGTTGAGTTTTTTCCGATTATCGAAACGCCGAATGGTGTGATTCATGCGCACGAGGTTGCGCAGTGTCCGCGCGTCACAGCAATCTGCGGCGGCCGCGGCGGACTCGATATGGCTGCTGCGTTGGGAGCGTGGCGTGTCCGCAACGAAGAGGGCGATCTGCTTGAAATCTTCCGCCTGACGGGAATGATGTGCCTACTGGCGGCAACTGCGGCCGGCGTCCAACCGATCGATTCTGTGCTGCTGCTCGGAGACCTCGAGCGAATGCGGCGTGAATGCCGTGAGAGCGCGGAAATGGGCTACACCGGCTGGATCACGATTCATCCGAGTCAGATCGAAGTCGTCCATAAGGCCTGTTTCCCCTCTGAGGACGATGTCGCCGAAAGCCGTGAACTGGTTGCGGCCTTCGAGGAACATAGGAAGCTGGGCAAATGGGCCTTTCGATTTAAGGGCCAGATGGTGGACGTGCCCAACCTCAAGCGGGCACAGACGATCTTGCAACGGGTACGTCTCAAACATGAGATCGAGGCTAACTGGAAACGGTAGGGCGAAGACTTACGGGGCGATCAAGTTCTGCGCTGAAGGGCTGCTATTCAAATTTACACAATAGGAGCGAGGCCAATGGCGGATTTCGGACTAATCGCAATTCCGACTCACTATACAATTCAACCTGTGGAACTGGGACGATGGGCCGAGGCTAACGGCTTCGAGTCGTTGTGGTTCGGTGAGCATTCCCATATTCCAACCAGCCGAAAGACTCCGTTCCCGATGGGAGGCGAGTTACCCCAATACTATAAGGAGTTTTTCGATCCGTTTATTGGGCTCAGCGCTGTAGCCGGTGTCACCGAGAAGCTTAAAGTCGGTACGTCAGTATGCTTGGTCCCCGAACACAATACGATGAACCTCGCAAAGATGATCTCCTGCCTGGACCGCGTGTCAAATGGCCGTTTTCTTTTCGGAATTGGTGCTGGATGGAATGCGGAGGAGATGGCCGACCATGGTGTTGAACTAAAGGATCGCTGGAAGATTACGCGTGAGCGCGTCCTCGCGATCAAAGAAATCTGGACCAAAGATATAGCTGAGTATCATGGCAAATTCGTCAACTTTGATCCGATATGGTGCTGGCCGAAGCCAGTGCAAACGAGCGGGCCGCCAGTTTTGATGGGTGCCTGGTCAAAATTCGCTCCCAAGCGGGTTGCTGAATACTGCGACGGCTGGATTCCGGTCGATGCGGGGGTCGACCTGGCCGGCGGGATCGAAGCTATCCGGTCTGAAGCCGCACGGCGAGGCCGGTCCAAAGACGGCTTCGACTTCAGTGTCCTAACTGGCGAGGAGTTCCGCCCGGCGGGTGGGCTCGAAGCTCGGATCGGCGCACTGCTGAAGTTCGGATTTCATCGGGTAGTGTTGATGGTCCCGACTGCGGTTCCGGACAAACAATGGCCTGCACTCGACCGCTACGCCAAAGTGGTCCAGGCGTTCCGCTGAGACCAGGTCTCGGTCTCAGGTTCTAAAGGAACGAGCGTTAGAAGCGGCTCATGTTCTTGGGAAGCCTATTTAGGAAGGTATCCAAAGTGGTCTAGGCAACCCGGCCCAGCGGACGTTCGTTTTTGCGATCGTCCCACCCACGTGGTGTTTTCCATCTTCTACGGAGTCTCGATGCTTGCCCAAGCTTCGGCTACTATGAGGCGTAGAAAAGGCCAACAAAGCTAACGTACATTGCCGACGGCCTTATCTGAGCGACTGAGGTAGCCGATTGCTCGCCAGTGTACTGTCCAGCGCGCTTTCAGGGGTCGACGCATTTCCCATTGAAGTGGAAGTCGATTGTGGCGGCGGTGCCCCAAGCTTTCGAATGGTAGGGTTGCCTGAAGGCGCCGTGCGCGAGGCGTTTGATCGGATAAAGTCGGCTATCCGCAATTCCGGTTATCCGTTCCCCAGCGGCCGGATGACGGTCAATCTGGCCCCGGCCGATACGCGCAAAGAAGGCTCTGCCTTTGACCTCCCGATGGCGCTCGGAATACTGGCCGCTGCGAACAACGGGATTCTTGAAAAGCGCGACCGCATCGCAGAGTACCTGGTACTCGGAGAACTGGCGCTCGACGGCCGCGTCAAGGGCGTGAAAGGTGCCCTGCCGAGTGCACTGCTCGCCCGATCGCGCCGTTTGTCTGGGATTGTTGTGCCACACGAGAACGCAGCGGAGGCGGCAGTATCGGGCGAAGGTGTGGTAGTGCTCGGAGTTGAAAACTTGCGCGAAGTCATCGAGTTCTTCGATGGAACCCGCGAACTTGCACCCATGTCAGTAAATCTCCAGGAGATTTTTGAGACCGCGAGCCGCTACGGGGTGGATTTTAGCGAGGTGAGGGGCCAGGAACAGGCGAAGCGGGCGCTGGAAGTTGCTGCGGCCGGTGGTCACAACGTCCTGATGATCGGGCCGCCCGGGTCGGGCAAGACGATGCTCGCGAAACGGCTTCCGACGATCTTGCCGGCAATGACCTTCAAGGAGGCGATCGAGAGTACAAAGGTTCATAGTGTGGCCGGGTTGCTCGACGGCCGAGCATTAATCGCCACCCGTCCATTCCGTTCGCCTCATCATACGATTTCCGACGCCGGATTAATCGGTGGTGGCCCATTCCCTCGGCCCGGCGAAGTCAGCCTTGCCCATAACGGCGTCTTGTTTCTCGACGAATTGCCGGAGTTCCGCAAGAACGTGCTGGAGGTGCTGCGCCAACCACTCGAAGACCTGCGCATCACAATTGCCCGGGTCATGGGCACTGTGACATTTCCAGCGAGCCTGATGTTGGTTGCGGCGATGAATCCCTGCCCTTGCGGTTTCTATTCGGATACTCAGCACGAATGCACGTGCTCGCCGGTGCTGATTCAACGCTATAGGTCGCGGATTTCCGGTCCTCTGCTCGATCGGATTGACATCCATATTGAGGTGCCGGCAGTGAGGTACAGAGAACTGGTGGACCGCCGCCAGGGCGAGAGTTCGTCCGCTATTCGTGATCGGGTCAATCGAGCGCGCGGTCTGCAACTCGCCCGCTTCCGTGGCGGCGCACTTTATTGCAACGCCCAGATGGGCGCGAGCGAGCTGCGCGCATGGTGCGAGGTCGATTCAGCGGGCGAGCGGTTGCTTGAGCTTGCAGTAAATCGCCTGGGACTAAGTGCGCGCGCTTACACGCGGATTCTGAAAGTAGCACGAACCATTGCAGACCTTGACTGCAGCGGCCCGATCCAGTCGCAACATCTGAGCGAGGCGATACAATATCGTTCCCTCGACCGCATGACCGTGTAAATTATAATTAAAACGTCAGCGGTTACGTCTGTGCGAAGTTTTTGTCCGTTGACAAATTTGAGACCCTGGCCTAGCCTCGATCATCCGGAGAATAGCCCGTTCAAATTTTTTAGGCGGTGATCCAACCCGTCTTGCTCGCCACAGTAAGTTCCCAACCATGTTCGACACTCTGAGCGATCGGCTCGAAGGCGTTTTTAAGAAGCTCAGAGGGCAAGGCCGCATCACCGAGCGCAACATGGAGGATGCGTTGCGCGAGGTACGGCTGGCCCTACTCGAAGCAGATGTGAATATCCGGGTAGTGCGTGATTTCGTCGATCACGTCCGTAAAAAGGCTCTCGGCCAGGAAGTTTTACGCTCGCTTACACCCGAACAGCATCTTTTGAAGTTTGTCGCTACCGAGCTTTGCGAAGTAATGGGCGGGCGCGCCCGGGAACTCGACCTTAAGGTCAAGCCCCCGGTCAAGCTGATGGCGGTCGGTCTCCAGGGTTCGGGCAAAACCACCACACTGGCCAAGCTTGCTTTGTTCCTCAAGAACGAACGTAAGCGCCATCCGTTGATGGTATCGACCGATGTGCGCCGGCCTGCCGCGATGGATCAATTGCGAGTGCTCGGCGAGCAATGCGGAATTCCAGTGGTTGAAAGCCGCGAAGATCAGGATCCGGTTGAAATTGCAACCCGGGCGATTTCCAAAGCGGAACTCAGTGGTAACGATGCGCTGCTGATCGACACCGGTGGACGGTTGCAGATCGACGAGGAACTGATGGAGGAGTTGGCGCGGCTCAAAGCTGTCACGCAACCCCATTATGTCATTCTCGTCGTAGACGCGATGACAGGCCAAGATGCTGTCAATGTGGCGCAAGGCTTCCATGAACGCCTGCGGATTTCCGGAGTCATCCTGACCAAACTGGACAGCGACGCCCGCGGTGGCGCAGCGTTGTCACTGCGTGCAGTCACCGGCGCGCCGATTCTATTTGCCGGGATGGGAGAAAAACTCGACGCTTTCGAAGTATTTCACCCCGATCGTCTGGCGTCGCGAATTTTAGGAATGGGCGATATGCTGAGCCTGATCGAAAAGGCTCAGCAGAACTATGATCAAAAGCAGGCGAAGGAACTTGAGCGGAAGCTCAAGAAGAATGAATTTACGCTTGGGGATTTCGCTGACCAGCTCAAGACTATACGCCGGATGGGATCCCTCGGTGACCTGCTCGGAATGATCCCAGGGCTGAAAAAGCTCGCCGGCGCCGCTGATTCGGACGAAGCGAAGCGCGAAATGATGCGGATTCAAGCTATAATAGATTCGATGACGCGTCAGGAGCGCGATAATCATCTGATTTTGAACGGTCGGCGCCGGGCTCGCATTGCTGCCGGCAGCGGAACTACTGTTCAGGATGTCAACCGCTTCATCAAGCAATTCGATCAGACGCGCAAAATGATGAAGAAAATCACGCGGATGGGCGGAAGCCATGCGATGATGCGCGGGCTGGGCCTGGGGTGAACGCCATCGTAGGAAACCAGGTGACGCCAGTACGGCCGAACTGAATCAGGTGAGGGTTGGCAATAACACGGCAATGAGCGGTTGAAAATTAGCTGAGGAGAAACGGAACGCGGATGGGACTTGTGATCCGGTTGCGCCGTCATGGCAGCCGAAAAAAACCCTTGTTTCGAATCGTGGTGGCGGATTCACGCTCGCCCCGCGACGGACGCTTCGTCGATCAGATCGGCACCTATGACCCGGCGCTTGATCCACCCAAGGTTACCTTGAAAAAAGAGCAAGCCGAAGTTTGGCTCAAATCCGGCGCGCAGCCCAGTGATACGGTGAGGAAGCTGATGCAATTAGCGTCGACCGCCACCTAGACCACCTGACCCGGCGTCAACGGAGCCAGCCATGAAGGAACTCGTCCAGTTTCTGGCCCGACAACTAGTCAACAATCCTGATGCAGTTGAAGTCAAGGAGACACAAGGCGATACCGCCTCGGTACTTGAACTGCGCGTTGCCAAAGAAGATCTAGGCCGTGTAATCGGCAAACAGGGTCGAACCGCCAAGTCGATTCGCACCATTCTCAACGCCGTAGCCTCGCGCACCAACCGCAAGGTCGTTTTGGAGATTATCGAAGAGAAGTAGCAGATCCTTTTGCACCGCCACCAAGTTTGAAATGGCTCGAGCGAACGGCGACAAATATAATCGTTCGGCGCCCGAGCTGATGCGAGTCGGTTATGTCAGCGGCGCACATGGATTGCGCGGCGCGGTCCGCGTCAGACTGGACAACCCTGGTTCGGCGCTTCTGCGGCATGTGCGGCGGCTGACTCTGGTCCGAGGCGAGGAGAGCGTTGAATATCAGATAACCAATGCGCAATCTGCCGGTCAGGGGGCCTTCAAAGTTTGCCTCGAGGGCATCACTAGCGCCGACACCGCCGCGGCTCTGGGTGGTGCAATCGTGATGGTAGCTGCAGCTGCGTTGCCACCGATCACTGCGAGCGAGTTCTATTATTTCCAGGTAATCGGATGCGAGATTGTGACGACGACAGGATTGCCTGTTGGGGTTATAGACGAAGTTTTTTCCAACGGCGCCAATGACGTCTGGGTAGTGCGTGACCGCTCGGCAGAACATCTAGTGCCGGTTATCGAGGACGTCGTCAAGGGCATAGATTTGGCGGCCCGCCGGATCGTTATCGAGGCAGTGCCGGGATTATTGGACTGACGCCGAGATTCGAGTTTTTTTCGCCGACCCATCATGCACTGCTGTTCCCGTTATCGCGGTCCGGTTTTGTGCAGTCGAGGTAGGTTTCGCGCGCGGAGATAAGCGCCTAGATTCAGCTTTTTTGAGATGGACTTTCACGTAATTACGCTGTTCCCCGAAATGTTCATGGCGCTCGAAGCCGGTCTTATTGGGCGGGCACAAGCCAGCGGATTGATTACTGTCCGCACGCACAACTTGCGCGAGTACGGGCTGGGGAACCATCACCAGGTCGACGATACTCCGTATGGCGGTGGCAGCGGCATGGTGATGCGCCCGGAGCCGCTCGCCGCCGCGATTGACGAAGTGATGGCGCACCATCCGGAGCTGCTGCGAATCTTAATGAGTCCGCAAGGGGAAATTATAGACCAGGCAGTCGTGCGCGAACTTGCGCAGAATGCACCGGGGCTGCTCCTGATCGCCGGCCGCTACGAAGGTATCGATGCGCGCGTCCTGTCGATGGTCGATCGCGAGATCTCGATCGGTGACTACGTGTTGAGCGGTGGCGAGCTGCCGGCAATGGTCGTGATCGAGGCGGTCGCGCGGCTGTTGCCCGGTGTGCTCGGCAATCCGGAATCATTGGCGGAAGAATCTTTCGGCCTGTCGGGAATGCTCGAGTATCCCCATTTCACCCGCCCCGAGGAATTTCGCGGTATGCGGGTGCCAGAGGTTCTGTTGAGCGGCGACCATCGTCGTATCCGCGCGTGGCGCGAGTCCGAAGCGCGCAAGCGCACCACGCAGCGCCGCCCCCATCTGCTTTCCAGCCCAGGCAAATTGTGACGTGGCGGATCTTTTCGTCGCGCTAATCCACTATCCGGTGCTTAACCGCAACGGTCGCGTCGTGACCTCGGCCGTCACAAGCCTTGACCTGCATGATATGGCCCGCTCCGCGCGAATCTACGGTGTTCGGGCGATGTACGTGGTGCATCCGGTGGCCGAGCAGCGGGAATTCGCATCGCGCGTGCTTGACCATTGGAGACTCGACCATGGCCGTCTCTACGATTCGCGTCGGCGCGAAGCGCTCGATTTGGTCGAAGTGGTCGAAAACCTCGACAGGGCATTGAAAGCAGCGGAGAACGCGGCGAAGGCATTTCCGCTGTTGGTGTATACGTCGGCTAGGGCAAGCGGCGGTGCATCTTACGACGAGTTGAGAAGCAAAGTCGAGAAAACCGGCGGCTCCTCGATTATGTTGATGTTTGGTACGGGATTCGGACTTGCGCCGGCGATGCGTCGGCGCGCCGATATCGTTCTCGAGGCAGTGCGCGGTCCGAGTGAATACAACCATCTGTCAGTGCGCGCCGCCGCCAGCGTAATTCTCGACCGGCTCGCCGGTCGCTAGTTTCCGCCAGCCGTCTAAATCGAGCCTCTTTTTAGGCCCTAAAACCGAGTGCGCCACTCTTTACCTGCGCGTCGCGAGCAACTATCGTAAGCGGGCCAGTTGGGGCAGCAGATCGGGGGGTATGAAAAAAGTCCTCGGAGTATTGGGTACACTCGCGCTCGCAATTTCATTAGCTTCTGGGCGACATCTAAAATCAAACCGGTTCGAGCCCAACAGGCTTGAAGCGGGTGTCGGTGGCGCTCGAACGGTGTGCGTCGTGTCCTCCGCGCGGAGGAAGAGAGCACTCCGCTATACGTTGTCGGCCGCAAATTTCCGTTTGCCATCATCGCTGGTAACCGAGCAAGGCTTATCGGAGGCCACGACGGAGCCGTTGGCGCCGCCACTGTGGCTTTCCGAACTCAATCAATGGCGGCGCATGGCGGGTTTGCGGGTCGTTGCCGAAAACGCCCATCTCAGCGATGGGAGCGAAGCGCACGCCCGCTACCTGATAGCTCAGGGACCTGAGGACATTGCCGGATTCCGCGCTTATGACCGCAACATCGGCCCTGGGGCGCATCTTGAGGATTCGCGCGTCGCCTCCTATACTCCGGCCGGTGCAGAAGCTGCGATGGGTGGACCACTAGCGGCTCACATTATCCAGGGTGCGGACGTCGCCTGGGAGGGTCGAAGTGAATCGGATGACATCGACGCCTTGATCCTAGCTCCATTTCATCGCCTATCGCTGCTTGCACCGTGGGCGCAGATTGGCGGTTATGGCAGTTCCGGGGCGTATCCGCGGCGCGCTGCCGCACTGGCCTTGCGCGGTCAGCTCGAGACTCAGCAGCATCCCGACCCGGTTGAATTCCCTCCTGCGAATGCCAGCATCTCGGTCAACGCGTGGAGCGCCGCGGAATGGCCGGACCCGATCGCAGGATGCGCTGGCTATCAGCGGCCGGTCGGATTGCCGATCACGTTGCAACTCGGTCGGAGGCTGCTGCTGCAATCGTACTCGCTCCACGAGCAATCCACGGCGCGAGCTCTCGAAGCGTGCGGATTCGATGCGGCAAGTTACCGGAATTCAAATGCTACTCAGCAAAAACGTGGCCGCGAACTGCTAAACGCTTACGGCGCGCTGGTGCTGATTCCGCGCAAGCCGTTATCGTCGGGTCATGAATATCGCGTCACTGTGCAGACCTCACAAGGCCGTTTCGAATGGGGTTTCGGACCGAACGATGCGCCTAATGTTAAGCCGGCTCGAGTGCGGCGGGCGGCAACGAAGCAAGTCCTTGCAGCCGAGGTGATTAGCCGAACTGCCTTACGGGCGAGTGCCAAGGTTTCGGTCGGGAATGGTGCCGTGTGGTGGCGTTGGCGATAGCCCGCTTTGTCTCGACTGCGCAGCTATGGGACCTTCAGATTTTAGCGAGATCGTTCGCGATCTTTTCGAGGCCCGTGCGCAGCTTCGCCGGATCCGACGACGGCGGTGCCATAATTACCCGAGTCACACCGATATCGCGAAGCGCCTTCAGCGAATCGGGCTTCGGCGCTGCCATCGCGGAGAATTCGATCGCGTCCGGGATGCGGCCGGCCTTTTTGGCCTCTTCGCGCGCGATTGCGAACAACTCGCTTAGCTTTTCCGGACTGGTGAGCGTCGGGAAAAAACCATCACCGAAGCGACCGGCACGGCGCGCGGCTGCCAATGAATGGCCGCCGATGTGAATCGGAATGCCGTTCTTTTGGAGCGGTTTTGGATAGCTTTTCACATCATGGAAATGGAAGTGCTTGCCGTGAAAGCTGGCAGCGGGCTCGTTCCACAACAAACGCATCGCCTGGATCGCTTCGTCAGTACGGGAGCCACGGATGTTGAAGGGAATCTGTAACGAGTCGAACTCCTCTTTCATCCAGCCGCTCCCAATTCCGACCATTACGCGGCCGTTGGAGAGGAGGTCGAGCGTCGCCAGCTGCTTGGCCAGATAGAGCGGATGGCGCTGCGGCAGGATGATCACCCCAGTGGAGAGCTTCAATCTCGTGGTAATGGCTGCCGCGTAGGCCAGCGGAATCAATGGATCAGGAATCGGCACATCATCTCCGCCAGGCATTTGACCGTCTTTGGAGCCGGGATAGGGCATATGCGGTTGCGGAATGACAACGTGCTCAACCGTCCAGATCGATTCGAAGCCGAAGGCCTCGCAGTCGCGGGCGAGTTCGGCAAATAGTTCGGGGCGGCTGAACTTTCCGGAATTGGCAAAGCTGATTCCCAGGTTCATTTCTTCAGAGCTCCGTCTGTTCGTTCCGTCGCTGAGACGTATCACACAACCCTACGTGACCCATTCGTCACGTTGCTGGCTCTCTGCCTCCATCGTCCGTCGCGAGGAATTAAGATTGGTTGCCTTGCAGGCTAAGTCAACGTTTCATCCACGTTTAAGCATTGCAGAGATCTCAAGTGCGGGCGATTACCTCGTTACCGATCTTTTCGAGCCCGCGCGAGAGGCCTTCCTTGTCGAATGCAGGCGGCGCCACGACGACGCGCGAGATGCCGATGTCTTCGACCGCTTTTACCGAATCGACAGCCGCGCGCGCCATGCAGGAGAGTTCGATCCGATCGGGGTCGCGGCCCGCTTTCTGAGCTGCCTCGCGCATCGTTGCGAACAGCTCCTGAAGCTTCGGGATCTCGCCAAGTGCTGGGAAGAAGCCATCACCCAGGCGCCCGGCTCGCTTTGCCGCGGCCGATGAATGGCCGCCGATATGGATCGGCACGTCATGATTCACGGGTTTCGGGTAGCTGCGAACCGGACCGAAGTTGAAGTGCTTACTGTGGAAACTCGAAGCGTTGTCGCGCCAGCAGGCGCGCATCGCCTGAATCGCCTCATCGGTGCGGGCGCCACGATTACGGAAATCGAGCCCTAGGGCGTCGAATTCCTCTTTGAGCCATCCAGAGCCCACACCAAGGATTACGCGACCGGCCGAAAGCAGGTCGAGTGTGGCGATCTCCTTGGCAAGATACAACGGATGTCGTTGCGGCAGAATTACGACGCCGGTTGCAAGGCGGATAGTTTTGGTGAGTGCAGCGGCGAAGCTTAGCGGCAGCAGCGGATCGGGAATCGGGACGTCCTCGCCACCGGGAATCTTGCCGCTTTTCGAATAAGGATAGGGCGACTGATAATCCTTGGGAATGATGACGTGCTCGACCGTCCAGAGTGACTCGAAGCCACATCGCTCGGCTGTCAGTGCCAGATGAGCAAGCAGGTCATGATTGCTGAACGGACCCGAATTGACGAACATCAAGCCGAATTTCATAGAAAGCATTCCCTTCGTTAACAGACCCGCTGGCGTTCCGAGAGATCTACCGCGACTGGAGCGTATTTGGAAACAGTCTTCGTTTATTTTTTTAAGACGGGCCCGCGTTGCCCAGAAGAAAGGACGCACACCCGCGAGTCGCAGACAACGTCGATGGTTCGCGGTCTGGAAGCCTCCAGTCGGAGAAAAGGGAAACACTGTCCTTGATAGGCCGCGGCCGTGCGACTAATTAAGAAGTCACTATGGATATCGGTAAAATCGGAATCTGGTTCTTTCTCGATGCGATGAGTGCCGCCCAGACGGTCGAATTCGTCCGTAAGACTGAAAAATTGGGCTACGGCGCAATGTGGATACCGGAGGCGGTCGGACGAGATCCTTTCGCCCATATCGGCTATCTTGCGGCCCATACCGAGAAAATTGTCTTTGCCACCGGCATCGCGAACATCTATGCGCGCGATCCGATTACAATGTCGGCGGCGTCGAAGACGGTCGCCGAAGCTTCTGGCGGGCGTTTTCTGTTAGGCATCGGGGTAAGTCATCGGCCCTTGGTGACCAACCTTCGCGGTCACTCCTATGACAAGCCGTACAGCTATATGAAGGAATACCTGCCAAAAATGAAGGGCGCGCTTTATCGTGCGCCGCAGCCGCCACAAGAGGTGCCCGTAGTGCTCGCCGCACTCCATCCAAAAATGCTCCAACTCGCTGCCAGCGAGGCCAACGGAACACACACGTACTTCGTTCCTCCCGAGCACACGACTAGAGCGCGCGCGGCAATTGGTGCAAAATCCTGGATCTGCACTGCTCAAGCGGTAATTCTCGAAAGTGACGCGGTTAAAGCACGCGCGATGGCGCGTACTTATATGAAAACCTATGTGCCGCGCCTGCCGAACTATACCAATAATCTCAAAGCGCTGGGCTGGAAGGATGAAGATTTTCAAAACGGATGTAGCGAAGCTTTGGTCGACGCGATTGTAGCCTGGGGTAACGAGCAGAAGATCCACGACCGTATCGAGACCCATCTGAAAGCTGGAGCTACTCACGTCTGCATCTTGCCGATTCGAGCGGACAACGAATCGTTGCCTGACCCGCGCGTCATGGAAGCGTTGGCACCAGGGCATTAGGATTTTCGCGGATTTGGCATCTGCTGCCCCGGTGCCGCCGGGTTTGTCCGCCCCGCAATTCGGTGCTGGAAGTCTGCAATGGTGACAGTGAACCGGCAGGCCGCGTGGCTCAGGCTCATCAGTTACCCCGCAGCAAAGGTCATGCGGTTAGCGACTGCGGGCATCCTGGCGCTCGTCATCTCGACTGAATTCGCCGCGTGTAGCAGATCGGAAGACCAGGCTAGGCAAGTTGAATTAAAGGCACAGCACGCGGAGTTGATGGCTGAGCAGGCCGAGGCGGCGGCAAATCGTGCACGTGCCGCGGCTCAGCAGGCGCAAGTCGCGGCAGACCGCGCGCAGAAGGCGGTGGAGGACGCGACAGCAGAGATAAATCGAGTCGCGGAGCATCTCGAGCAGATGAATCATACGCAGGGCGCCCACGAGTAACTAAACTCATGCTCACCTTGCGGAGCACCCGCATCGTCTGCCATAAGGTGTGTCCGGTGGCCTATTATCCGCGCCTTAAACTGGCGAGTGGTTTTACTGCTGTGCTCGAAGCAGAACGGCCGGGAGGGAACTGAATGAAGCTTTATGGCATGAACCTATCGAACTTCGCGACGAAGTCACGTATCGTCGCCTACGAAAAAGGCGCCGACATCGAAATCGCGGAACCACCGGGCGGGATGAAATCGCCTGAATATTTGAAAATCAACCCGCTTGGTAAGATCCCCACGCTCGACGCCGATGGCACCATCATCCCGGAATCGGAGATTATCAACGAATATCTCGAAGAGAAGTTTCCCAGTCCGCCGCTCCTGCCCAAGAGTCCAGAAGCGCGGGCGAGGGTCCGCGTCTTGACGCGGTTCCATGATCTCTACTTGGACCCGCCCTTGCGCGCGTTATTCGGACAGTTGAACCCGAAAAGCCGCGACGAAAAGATCGTGAATGAGAGGCTGGCAGAATTGCAGACGCGGCTCGATCAACTGGAGTCGATGTTAGCGGAACCGGGTAATTTCGCCGCTGGCCCGAATTTTACCTTGGCGGATTGTGCGCTGGCGCCGACGACTTTCTTTGTCACGAATATCTTGCCGGGTTTCGGGGCGAACGCGCCATTAGAGCATCGTCCGAAACTCGCGGCCTGGTGGAGTAAGGTGCAAGAGCGTGCATCCGTGAAAAAAGCGTTGGGCGAGATGGCCGAGGCAATGAAGGCGATGATGGGTGGCGGGCGCTGATTTGTTCAGCAGCGGCTCATGGCCGAAGCTGCTTCTTTGGGCCAATTTGTGCGCAAAATCGATTTTCACTGTCATGCATTCCCCGCCGAATTCTTCGAGGCGATGCAGCAGATCTATCCTGACGTCATCGACCTCGGGCAGGACCAGCATGGGCGGAAGTTCGCGGTCTGGGCGAATACTCCACTGCCGCTCTGGGATCACGATACACGGCTGGAAGACATTGACGGCGCCGGCATCGATGTCGAAATCCTCTCGAACCCGCCGCTGTACAGCCGCGTTGACGAGCATGCGCCGGAATTGTGCCGACTTGTCAACGATGTACTCGCGGCCTCCTGCCGCCGCGATCCGGCGCGTTTCAAAGCGCTGGCGCACCTGCCGTTCAATGATAGCGACTCGGCGCTCAGCGAAATGAGCCGGGCACTAGATCGACTCGGATGCGTGGGAGTTCTCGTCACCTCGAATATCGCCGGCCGTTATCTGGACGCCCCGGAATTTGAACCGTTTTGGGTCGAAGTAAATCGCCGCAGGACACCGGTCTTCATGCATCCGGCGCTTTCGCCCTTCTATCGCGATGACCAGCCGCCGACATTACTCTCATTCCCATTTGATACGACCCTGTCCGCGTATAAGCTCATTTACGCTAATTTGTTCGAGCAATTCCCCCAGTTAACTTTGGTACTCGCTCATCTGGGGGGTACGCTACCCTACCTCGCACGCCGTCTCGACATAGCTTTTGATTCCCCCGGTTTTTATGGCTCCTATCCCAGGCCGAGGCACCGTCCGAGCGAGACCATGCGCAAGATCTACGTCGACACTGCGCTTGGTTGGAACTCAGGGGCGTTCGAATGTGCACGCGAACTGGTCGGCCTGGATCATATTATTTTCGGTACCGACTACTTCATCCGCGGCACCAATTTTATGGAGCGGACGCGCGAATTTATCGACAGCATGGGGCTTAAACCTTCCGATCGAGAGTTGATTTATTCGGAGAACGCGGCCCGGATCTTGAAATTCAACGCGTAGGCGTCTCGGCTCTTTTGGTCAGAGCACCATGTATCGTCGCGTGGGATACCAAGCCAGGCTCAGTTTGTGGCAGACAGTGCCAGACGTTTTCGGAGGTACCAATTGATGGACGAGCGCGGCGTACTCGCTGGAATCCGCGTGATCGATTGTGGAACGTACGTGGCCGGCCCTGCCGCGGCGACCGTAATGTCCGACTTTGGCGCTGAAGTAATCAAAATAGAGCGCCCGGGCGGTGGCGACCTCTGGCGGCTCTTTTCGAAGCTGCCCGGCGTAGCCAAGTGTGGTCTGGACTGGTGTTGGGTCTTGACCAATCGCAACAAGAAAAGCGTTGCACTCGATCTCGGCCGTCCGCGAGGCCGCGAAGTTCTTCTGCGTTTGGTAGGCACCGCGGATGTGTTCGTGACCAATTATCAGCGAACGTTGCTCGAGAAATTCCACTTGACTTGGGAAGATCTAGCACCTGTCAATCCCCGGCTCGTTTACGCGCATTTGACCGGTTATGGAGACGCTGGCGAGGATGCGGATGCACCCGCCTTTGACGCTTTGGCTTACTGGGCGCGCTCCGGATTGATGATGAGCGTGACCGGCAGCGATGGCTCGCCGGCTGCGCCGCGCCCTGCGATGGGAGACCATCCCACCGCGATGTCGATGTTCGGGGCGATCATGCTCGGGCTATACCGGCGGGAGCGTACAGGACAGGGTGCGCGCGTTACTACTTCGTTGCTGGCGAGCGGCGCCTGGGCGAATGCATGTGATATCCAGGCGAAGCTGCTCAATGCGGAGTTTCCTCAGCGCAGCGCAGGCGGTCATCCGCCGAATCCGCTTACCGCGGCCTACCTGAGCCGCGACGGCAAGATTTTTTTGCTGGTTTTGATAGACCCCGACGTTGAATTTCCGCGCCTGTGCCGAATCCTTGATCAACCCGAATTGTCGGACAGCGACCTGTTTTACACCAATGCCGCGCGTGAAGAAAATGCGGCCGCCTTGTACGCAATCCTACGGTCTCAGTTCGAAGCCCGCGATCTGGCCCAATGGGCTGAGGTCTTCAAGCGCAGTGACATCAAATGGGCACCGCTCCCTCTCCTTGATGACGTCGTGAAAGACCCCCAAATGCGCGCCGCGGAGGCCATCGTTGGGTTAGACCACCCCCTGGCGGGCCACATCGAGACCGTTAACAGCCCCGTCTTCGTCAGCGGCGAGCCCAAACGCAGGCCGTCAGCAGCGCCTGAGGTCGGTGCTCACACCCGCGAGATCTTGAAGGAATTAGGTTACAGCAGCGACGAGATTGAAGGGTTGTTGCAAGGCGCTGCAAAGTTGCAGCCGGAAGCTTGAATCTGCTCTTAAGTCTGGCGACGACCATTGTGCGGCTCCAACGGCCCCAGTTCCGACGATTACCGTCTGACAGGTGACAGTCGTCACCTGTATCTTTGGCCAAGGCTCCGCGTCACATTGTGCGGTGCGGCGGTGGTGCCCGGCAGCAACTCTTCCGATGTGTCGAGGTTTCTGATTCGGCCTCGACCCTGCGTCTCCCGCCCAATCGGGCGCAGTCGATTTCCTTCCATATGCCGGCGCTGCGGCCGCCCTGCCTTAACGCTGGTGAGCCGCTACCGTTAGTTGATTTCTGTCGCTCAACTCTGCGGCATATCTCGACAATCCACTGCGCCCAAAGCTCCCAACTGCCATGCTCTATGCAAAGTGGATGGTCGCGCGGTCTTGCCGCTCATTATTGCGAAGAGAGGAGGACCTAGCGAATATCAATTAACAGCAAATTGCATCCCCCTGGAGGAAGGCTGATGCTTAAGCTTGGTGAAAACGCGCCGGACTTCACCGCAACCACACCTGAGGGGCAGTCGCTGTCACTCTCGTCTCTGCGTGGCCGCAAGGTTCTTTTGTGGTTCTATCCCAAGGCCGATACAGGAGGCTGAACCCGCGAGGGTTGCGGGTTCCGCGACCAGTATAGTGCTTTCGTGAGCAGTGGCATTGTCGTTCTTGGAGTTAGCTTCGACGATGTCGTTGCGAACGCTGCTTTTGCCATGAAAAACCGCTTCCCGTTCAAATTGCTGTGTGACACTGACCGTAAGATTGGATTAGCCTATGGTGCTTGTAGCGATGCGCGAGCAGGTTATCCCATGCGCATCAGCTATCTAATCGATGCGGAGGGAAAAATCGCAGTTGTCTACCCTAAGGTGAACCCGGCGGACCACGCGACCCAAGTTCTTGCAGATGCCGCGACTGCCTAGCTTAGTATCATGATGCTTCGGCTCGGCGTTCAGGGCGGGCATGTGCAAAGCTGATGGAAGCGATTGGAATCGCTAGGGGCCGGTGCTCCCTCGTTCCCATTGTTTGTAGCGAGGGGTGCCTTGTTTGCCAGGCGCGGTGTCATTGTTGCGCTGTCCATAACAATCGCGAAAAATATCGTCCAGCCGGCGAAGCTCTTCGTGATTGTATTCGCGATCCTCGCTCCAAAATTGCTCATTACCATGTTGATGGTTATCAACTGCTCGTAGAATGTCTTCTTCCTTTTGACGAATAGTCTCCTCGTTAGTTATTATTTTCTGGTTGTCATATTTTAGTTCAGAAAATATAGTGCTATTCAGTTGCGCTATTATCGTCTCAATTTCGATGATGCGGGGTTTAATCTCTTGTACGATTGTCCACAAGATTATACCCAAACCAATAGCCACTAGTGCCGGAAAGCCAAAATAATATGCGATTGCCCAAAAGATGTTAGTTCCGGACAAGGGAGGTGCTGAGAAACCCGAGTTGTTCATGCTCGCCCTTTCGCAATTTTAATGACCACCTGACAAGTGGC
>Ga0306920_100000693_pt1 | contig 40016 bp, 54 predicted proteins | sample flu12Cox44000170_FD_204666 | JGI IMG/M metagenome (GOLD analysis project Ga0306920, IMG submission 204666) | Lab enrichment of tropical soil microbial communities from Luquillo Experimental Forest, Puerto Rico - flux4day.12C.oxic.44.000.170 (v2)... | ecosystem: Environmental > Terrestrial >... | reverse complement strand
TGCCACGCTTTCGTTTGTCGGTGCGATGGCGACCGCCGCCGTTCACCACTCGACGCTGGCATTAACAGCGACACTCTCATTCACCGGAGCACTTGTCACCGCCGGGTTTCATCATTACGCGCAGGCGCTTACTGCAACGCTTTCATTTGCGGGCGGCTTGGTTAAGCTAACGCAAAAGGCCGTCGCCGCTGTTCTGAGTTTCACGGGCGCACTCACTCGCAAGACGCTCAAGCAGTTGGCGGCGGTCCTTTCTTTTGTCGGCGCAATCAGCCGACAGATCGCCAAAGTGTTTACGGCTGCGCTCTCGTTCACCGGCGCAATCAGCCGTCAGATCGCCAAACTGATCAGTGCGACGCTTAGTTTCGTCGGCGCAATTACGCGCACGCTCGCGAAACATTTGAGCGCGGTGCTCTCGTTCATCGGCGCGCTCGCGATCACGCAGCACGTCAGCCGGGCGTTCACGGCGACCTTGTCGTTCATCGGCGGGCTCGGCACGCAACTAACCGGCGGCGCGCACCATTACACGCAGGCGCTGACCGCGAACCTAAGCTTCATCTCGGCTGAGTCGCTCCGGACCTTCAAGATAATCGCCGCCACCTTCGCCCCCAGCGCGGTTTTACTGAAGAACATGTTCAAAGCATTCGCCGCGGTTCTCTCGAGCGCGGCAATCCTGACCCGCTTCCGGCTCGTTCTGCGGACGTTCACCGCAACGCTCAACATGACCGGAGCGTTCGCTCGAGTGCTCAACAAAACGTTCGCCGCGACGCTCGCGTTCGCGGGCGCGTTTCAGCGCAAGCTCGCGAAGGTGTTCAGCGCGACGTTGTCGTTCGTCGGCGTGTTCGCGATCGGCAAGTTTCAATTCCTGGTCGGCTGGATCGCGGGCTCGAAGTTGAAGGTCACCGGAGCGAGGAGCAACTTAGGCGTTGCGAAAACCGGCGGCGGGCTCAAAGTGCCGCAGACCAAATGACGCGCTACGAGATCAAGCAGAACGACACCAACATCGTCTTCAACGACTTTCCGTCGATCAACGGCGTCCCGATGACGCCGGCGCAGCTCGTCGGCTGCACCGTCGCGTTCCTGCTCTCGAATCAAACCGTGACGCCGCCGATCTCGATCAACCAAGCCGGGACGATCAACACCGCCGACACGCCGAGCCCGAGCTTCAATTACAGCCCGGTCCCGAGCGACGTCTCCGTCGCCGGCACTTACCGGCAGGAATGGCAACTGACTTTTCCCAACGGGAAAGAACTCACGTTCCCGAACAACTCCTACAACGTCGTCGAGATCTTGCCCGAGCTCGGGTGATCCTCACGGCCGCCGCGGCGTGACCTTTTTCCTTTCGTTGTTGTTGTTGCTCATCATATAAAAAAGTTTTTCCCCGCCGCTTATTGCGGGTGGAGTTTTAAGTGGCAACTTTGGCAGACCCATTCCACCTGTAGCGGATTTTCGTGATTCGGGTGATGACCGTGTAACTGCTTCGGGGCAGCTTGCTTCAGGCAAATCTGGCATTCGCTCGGCTTGGTTATTCTGCCTTTGCGGACTGCCGTTCTTAAAGCCAACCTCGCCAGATTCTTGAGCGTTGGTTTCCAGCGTCTTTTGTTTTTCCTCTTTGGTCGGAGTTCGAAGTATGGGCCATATAACTTGCCGTTCACTCGCTTTATTCTTGTTCGTATTTTCTTCATAAAATTGAGCGGACAGTTTCGCCGTTCGCTCAGTCGCGTTTCTTCCGCCGCGAGAGTCCTTGCCTTGTATGCGCAAGGCGCGCCGGGTGCCCTCTCGCGCTGTGCCTAAATTCGCGCTTCCAGCACTTCCGATGCTTTCGGCGCTTTTCGGCTCGTCGAGCACACGAACGGGGAAAAGGGTTTTCGACGCTGCGTCTTGCCCGAACGCCACCGCCACCGTCACGACGAAGATCACCGCCGCGATCACGGTGATGACCTTGCGCCGGCGCTCCGCGCGCGCGGCGAAGTAATGCTGGTGATGGTGGATCGAGTAGAGCAGGTCGGTGATCGTCACGATCTTCACGTTTCGTCGTCCGGCTTCCTGAAATCGGCGGCGAGCTTCGCGATCAGGTTTTTCTCGAGCTCGTCGACCTCTTTCTTGTGCTTCAACAGCTGCGGATATTTATCCGTGATCGCGTCGCGCAGAAGCGCGTCGATCACTTCGTCGGCGGTCACCGCGCGCACCGAGGCGCGTTCGCGCGCGCGCGCGATCAGCCACGCGGCGCGCCAGACGTCGGTCGAGATGTAGGTGGCTTCGCGCCGGATGCTCAAAACCGCTCCTTTCTGATCATCTTGTTGATCTCGATGCTGAACCCCTGCGCGATGCGCAGGTGCAGGTCGTAGAGCGCGGCGATGCTCAACTCCTCGAGGTCGTTCCGCTTCACGATCTCGCCGATCACGCCGCCGGCCTCGCCCCACGCCACGCTGAACACGCGCCTGGCTTGCTTGGCGTGTTCCAGCACCTTCTCTTGGTCGGACGGCTGCTTCGCCTGGTCTTGCTTGCCGTTCTCGGACGCCGCCTTCTTTTTCGGCCTCGCCTGTTCGCCGTCCTCGGACTCGATCACCTTGATCTTTCCCGCCGGCGTGACCTTGACGCCCTTGTAGATTTTGCCGTCCTTTCCGTGGCGGACGTCGCGGATAACGCCGACAAGTTTCCCCTGCTTGTTCTCGCCGCATTCGAACGCGACGGTCTTGCCTTCCCATTCGTCCGGATCGAACTCGTCTTCGCCGGTCCAGGTGACCTGCATCTTTTCGCCGCCGTCCATCAGGACGACGATGTTTTGCAGATACCACGGACCGTATTCGCCCTCGCCGTCCTTCTGGTCCCACACCTTGTCTATCCTGCCGACGAAGCGCGGGATCGACTCGCCGTGCGCGAGCCCCTCGATGTCTTCTAGTCCCAGTGTTCTCATCTGTTCTCTGGCCGTAGCCCTCCATGTTGTCGTTTTGTTTTGCTCATCAGACTGCGTTCTCTATAAGAAACCGCAGGGTTGACGAGCCTATGCGCTGCGTTTGTTTTCATCTTACGCCGCACCACTTCGCCCGGTAACGCGGGGTCGGCGGCACGGCGTGCTAGATGAACACAACTCAGTCTAGCAAACTGTTCGCTCTCATCATATCACGCCCGCCATGCGCAGCAAAGACCTGTGTCCGTGCGGGCAAACGCCGTCCGGCTCAACCTCGCAGCCCTCCTCGCAGAGCGTCGGGGCGTTGGCGTCTCCCAGGGTGACGGCTTCGAGCATCTGCCCGAGGTCGTCGTAACCGGCGTCGGCCAAGACTTGCTCCAACGGCAACGTTTTCGTTTTCAATTTCGCCCCCAAACCGTTTGCGGCAGCTCGATGATCTGGCCGCCCATGCGTTCCAGCTCGATCGCCCTGTCGTAGTTTTCGCTGTCCTCGGCGGTGCGGGTGACGGCGTTGACCAACCCGAACAGCGTGTTGTCGCCGCCCGCGATCAGATGGTCGAGCACGCCCGTGCTTTCCCGCTCGGTGAGTTGGAACCGCTCCGTGACGGTCTTCATCGCGTCGCTCGGGCTCGGCAAGTGAATCGTCGCCGTGTCGGCGAACTTTTGCGCGAGGCTTGTGAACCTGCCCATGTCGAACACCGAGTTCACGACGTCGGTGACCTTCGCCCAAAACGCGCGGTCGTCGAGTTGACGGGTCGCGTCGGTGAAGTATTGCGCCGCCTCCTCGAGCTCGGCGAATTCGCTGCGGCCTTTCCCCACGTGATACCTCCGCACCGCGTGTCCGGTTATCATGCCGTTGAAGCAACCGAGCCGATACAACATCTCCTCGATGCGCACCGAGCCGGCTCCGACCTCGGAGTTGCTCACGACGATCCCGGCTTGCACCGGATCGACGTCGCGCAGCTTGATGCCACTGGTCTTGAGCTTGTTCAGGTCCAGCTCCATCTTCGGCGTGGCCGCTTGGATGTAAAGCCTCGTCTCGGTGATCTGCGAGGACAGCACCTCGCAGCCGACGTCGGCCAAGCGCGGCAACACGACCTCGGCGAGGTCGAAGTTGTCGAGCGGCCGATACCGTTCGCTGAGAAACGCGCGGGCGCGATTGTCGCCGTTGACAAAGGTGCGAAGCATGCGTTTTTCAGGCTTGTGCTGCCACCACCAGTTGATGTTGGTGGCGAGCAGTTCGGCATTGTCTCCGCGCATCCTGTCGGCGTAAGGCTTCGGGATTCCGCTTCGCTGGCAGATTTGCGCGAGGCAGTGCTCGGTCGGTTCCGTGAGCACCGCGCCCCCGTTGGGCCGAAACTCGATCGCGCCGCGTTCCGCGTTGGCGCGGAAATTCAGCTGCGTGGTCGGCGCGATGAAGTCGCGCTTCTCGGCGTGTTCTTTTTTGATCTGCGCCGCCAAAGCTGGCAGCGTTATTCCTGCTATCATTTTATTTTCCTTCTGTTTTTTGGTTTTGCGGCGCTTTCGTCGGTTGCCGCGCTCCGACTTCGGTCTCTTTCAAGACCCGAAATTGTGATGACGAGCGCTTCCTCGTCGTAGTGAGCGACCTTTTCTTGCGCCCACGCGATCTCGATCTTTTCTGGCGAATCCCCATCCACGAGGCCGCATCGGACAAGCGCATCAGTGATGTATTTAGTCGAGCCCGCCAGGTTGTCGGGGTCGAGAGGTCGCACAATGCGCGCGAGATAGCTGAGCTTAACGCGCGAATCGCTCGCCGCTTCTCGCGGTGCGCGATCGACCAGTGCTTCTGGAGCAGCCGGTTTAGGCTCGGCGGGCGGTAGTCCAAGACCAGCGTTAAGGCGTTGGAACTCCGCGCTCGCATTAGGGAATAAGCTCAGGACCGTCGGTTTCATGGCCACTCAAACGCGCCACCATCGCTTTGTGCAGGATTTCGAACTCGACCTTGCAGCGGCTGCGCGCGAGGTCGAACTGCTTCTTGGCCTCCGAGAACGCGAGCGCGTCCTGTGTCGCCATGTTGAACGCGATCGCGCGCATCCGGTCCAAGGCGTTGCACGCCTCGTTGAACCAGTAGAAGTGCTGCTCGCTCGCTTCCTTGATCTGGTTGTTGCGAATTTCCTGCATCCCGATTTGATGGCAAACCGGACATTCATCGTCGCCGATGGTTAAATACCCATGCTCACATTGCTGTGGCGGGTCCACGTCTTTCTGTCTGTCTTCCATGTTCATCTTACCGCTCCGGCGCGGCACAAAGGATTCGCGACCGAAGCGGGGTAGCCGAACACCCGAAGGCGTATCTACCGAAGTTTGTTTTAATCGCCCCATTGTTTGCGCTGCCAAACTTGCAACGCCGCTCCGCCGCGCGGACAACGAGTTGCACCGCCCTTCGAGAGTTGGAGTGTCTCGCTCATTTTGCTTCTCCGGTTAGGATTCGGGCGGCTTGCCAAAAGGCGAACGCGCTTCCCTCAGCGTATTCCGAGGCTATGCTTTTTCCGGTTTCCCGGAGTGATGCTGCAAGGTCGGAGTTTGTTTTTTGCGCTTTGCGCAACCGACGCAGAATCGCTTTGTATTCTGTCGGCGGAATGTGGTCACGTTTCTTACTCATTGGCGACTTCTGCCAATCTTTTATGCTACTCGGCGCATTGCCCGAGTCCGTTACCGATTGTTTTGGTGTCGTCATATTACTTGCCCTCCTCTGCGCGGGCGATTGCGGCATGATAGCTTTCGAAAGCTAGAGATTTTAATTCGTAAGCTAATGTTAAAATTTCTAGCCAGTTTTCTCTATTAATTTCCTGTGATAGCTTGACGTTAATCGAGTTTGCTTGCTTTTTGGCTAGTGACCAAGAGGCTCTATTTTGTTCCGCTTCCTTGAGCAAAATCAGAGACTTGCGACGGTCACCCCTAGCTTTTTTGATAGCTGCGTCTAGTCCATCTGAAATATCACGCGGCGCATTGCCCGCGTCCGTTATGTGACGCAGCGTTTCCTGATGTCGTTCAGCAACTTCAGCAGCTACATCAGGTGAAGTCTGCGGAAGTGGGTCACTGACGCGCACCGCTTTGCGTGCGCCCGTTACTATTTTGGTTTGCTTTGTGTTCATCAGACCGCGCTCGACAGAGTGAGCGCGGAAGTTGACCACACTTTAGAAGTCGCTGGCGTCGCCTCCCCTGAACAGGATCGGCGTGAAGAACCAGCGATCCGCGAGCGCCACGAATTTGTCGATGGCGCGGTTGAGGTTGATCTCCAAACGGCGAAGCAACATGGCCTCGCCCCGAACAGTCTGACCTTGTGTTGTGTTCATCAGTCATCAATATACCCAACGGATGGCTAATGTAAACGAAAAAACGCGATTATTTCATCGCTTAAGCGGCTGGTTACGAATCACTTATGACGCCGCCTTTTCCGCCGCGGCCTCGGCAGCTTCGCGTTCGCGCGCGCGCTTCGTTTCTTCCGCGCGCTCGTCTTGCTGCCGAGAAACGCCATCACTTTGCTGATCTCCGACTTCGTTGCTTTCATTTTTTTTCCTCTCCAATTTTTTTTCGCCTGCCGAACCGAACCACGCCACGCCACGCTGAACCGAACCACGTCTGCCGCGTCTACCAAGCCGGAAAGTTCCATGTCCCACCTTCCCGTATCCGTCGTTGCCGAGCCCAACCTGGCCACGTCTGCCGCGTCCTACCTAATCTTCCCGCGCCATGCCGGTCGTTTTCTTGACGCGCCGGACCATGCCCGACCTCGTCTGCCTCGTCGCGCCCGGTCACTTCTCGCCCGACCTCTCGCGGCCAGAATCGCGACTTGTCTCGCCACGTCTGCCTGTCCGAGCCTTTCATTTCACTGCGCGCCAGTCGAGTTCTCGTTCGACCATACCGGTCCCTGCCTTGTTTGCGCCGCCGAACCGAATCCTGTCCGGTCATGACATTCCTTGCTACGCCGGATCTAACCACGTCTGCCGTGACTCACCTCGCCAAACCGTGCCGTGTCTCTCCATTCTCGACAACGCCTATCCAAACCTGCCGCGCCGATTCTGTCCCATCCGGTCGCTAACGTGACCTTCGCTGCCGCTGCTTGACTAACCACCGTCGGGCCCAGCCCGTCCTTGTCTGCCTCGCCCCGCGAGAACTGTCCGCGCCTAGCCCGGCCAAGTCCATGCCTAACCGCGCCGGATCGAACCGCGTCTGCGTCGCCACAACTATCGTCGCCCATCCGTGTTCTGACCCTCCGTGCCCATCTTTTAGTTAAGTCCGACCATGTCGCGCCGCGTCCTGTCCTTCCACGTCTGCCTCGCCGCGCCGGGGCCACACTCGGCCAAGCCATACCGCGCCTTGCCAAACCCCGCCTCGGCCTCGCCGGGCCGGACCCTGCCTGCCTCGCCCGGCCTCGCGCCGCGGTGCCCGACCGGACCAGAAAGCGGGCAAGCCAAGCCTCGCTAAGTCTGCCGCGCCTTGCCATACCCGACCCAGCCAACCCGGTGCATGTTTTCCACGACTTGTCTGCCTCACCATGCCTCTCCTCAAGCCACCTAGCCCATCCAGCTCAAACCGCGCCGTGTCTGCCTCCTCCCATTCGTTTAGGCTGCCCTCATTCGTTGAACTATGGACGACATGTCGATCAGCATGTTTTCGAGTTCGCTTTGCAGCCCGAGCGCGACCGCTATGCCGCGCGCTCGCGTCAGCGCCGAGTGAACCCGCTCCGCTTCGTTTCGGAGCGCGATCAGTCCGAGCCGCCTGTCTTCCTGCAGTTTCGGCAGCGCGATGTGACCGGGATCCTTCGCCGACTTGCTCGGATCGTTCACGTAAAAAGGAAGATCGTCGATAACTTGGTCGACGATCACCATTTGAACGTGATAGCTTTCGATGAGAGACAGCGCCTCCTCGGCCCGATGCAGTTCGCCGCATCTTTTGTCGCTCCACGTGAAGTGCCGATGCAGCGCGCTCTTCGGGTCGCGCGCGGCGTCCACGACGTCGTGCTTGTTCAACCTTCCGTCCTTTTCCAGCTTGCGCAGCGCCTTGCGGTCGCGCTCTTGAAGTTTGGTCGGCCTCATTGCGCGTCACCGTCCTTCTTGGAACGGCCCCTGCGCTCCATCTCTAAGTCATACCACATAAACAACTCTTCGCTGTCCACGTCGTAGAATCCCGGCTTTTCCAACGCCTGCGTTTGCACTTCCCTGCCGCCCTCGGCCATGATCGGCTCGATGTGCTCGGCGGTGGTCAGGACGAACTGCCCGTAGTTTCCGCGCCCCTTCTGCGGCCGGAAGTCTCCGACGCCGATGATCTCGCCCGCGGCCGCGAACAGGTCGCGGATCTGCGTGGCGGTGAGCAGCGGCACTTGGAACGTGATCGTCACGACGGCGGCCCATTGCGGCATGATCAGGCGCGTCCGCACGTCGGGCGTCCGGTTCATGTCCGAGTTGCGCACCACGCTCATCAAGAGCTGCGGCGCGCCGTAGATCGGCACGTATTCCTCGTTGATGTAGGTCAACCGGCCGATCTGCGCCTTGGCCGCGCCCGGGATGTCGACCGCCACGTCGCGCAACGCGCCCTTGAACGCCGTCGCCGGCATCGCCAACAACGTCGGCGCCTCGGGATCGCGCAGCGTGTGCGCGCTCGCCCGAAACTCCTCGAGCGGGTTGTGCTTGATCGAGCCTTGCTTCTCCGCCTTGGTCTTCGGTCCAGGCGGCGCGAGCAAGCCGCGGATGACCTTCTGGCTCATCCGGTTCATGATCAGCGGTGTCTTGCCGACGATGTAGAACGTCACGCGGCCGCGCTGCAGCTGCGTGAATTCCAACTCCGCCTCGCCGTTGGGTTTCGCTTTCGGGTTTTTGAACCGGTCGGCGAACACCCCAGCCTGCGCGCCGACGCGGTTTTTCGATTTCTGCTTCAGTATTGCTTTGCTCATAATGCTCGAGACGATACCCAACGGATGGCAAATGTAAACACCGAACCGTTGGCAAAATTCACGGGCCGGAAAAAAATCGTTTACATCTGTTAAATACGGTATTTAATAGGAACGACGTGTTCGCGAAGGTCTTCGAGCAAATTTACGACAGCAGCATAGCTGAAGACTACAACTGCCGCCGCATGTTCATGGACCTGCTGGTCTTGGCGGACCAAACGGGGGCGGTCGACATGACGGTCGAGGCGATCGCCCGGCGGACCAACGTTCCGCTGGAGCAAGTGCGGCGCTATGTGAACGAATTGTGTCAACCGGATGTTAACAGCAGATCACAACTCGAGGAGGGGAAGCGTTTGGTGCCTCTCGACTCGGCGCGCGATTGGGGATGGCAAATCGTCAACTACGGGCACTATCGCAGCATTCGCGACCAGGAGGTAAGGCGTTCATACTTCAGGGATTATCAACGGAAGCGCAGAAGGAAATTGAAGAATGTTAAATACAAAAAGGTTAACGTGGTTAACACCGTTGAAAACGCTGCATCTGCATCTGCTTCTGCTTATGAGATAGGGGGAGAGTTGAGGGAGGGGGTGCGCGCCAAGTTCGTCGAATGGACCAAGGTCCGGCGCGACATGGGGCACGCGCCGAAGGATTGGGACAAGATGTTTCGAGCTCAGGTCCGCTGGTTGAAGAAGTTCTCGGAAACCGACCAGCTCGAGGTCCTCGACCAATCGATCCGCAACAACTGGCGCGGGCTGTTCGAGCCCAAGAACCAACGCCCGAAACCTCCCGCGCGCCCGCCGGACCCGAGGGAGGAACGGCGCGAACGCGAGCGCAAAGAAATGGAAGACCGCCTTTACGGAGAAGAACGATGAACAGACACGAGCGGATGCAAAAGATCGGGCGGCTCTGCAAGGCCGCGAACTGCGGCGAGAAATTGCGCAAGGTCCACTTCTCGCAGTTCGTTTACCACGACTGGCACCCGCACCCGCCCCGAGCGTTCGTCGATTGGTTCGCGCGCCATCCCGACAACGTCGGGGAAACCGGCAGCGGCGCGGTCGTGTTCTTCAACGCCGCCCGGTATTTCGATCAGTTCCGGGAAGCGCGCGAGCACGGTTTGCTCGGCGAGGTTCCGCGGTCGCTCCAAAAAATCGAGGGCAAACATGACGATCACGGCTAAGATCACGAAGATCGACCCGCAAAAGAACGGCTCGGACAACGCGACCGCCTTCATCCGCGTCTATTTTCAGGGCGCGCGAGACAAGAAGTGGTTCAAGACCGATCTCTGCCCGACCTATCGCAATTTTCGGCGATGGGAAAGTTTCCTCGTCGTCGGCAACGTGTTGGACGGGCTCAGGCTGAAGAACGATTCCACGATCGACGCCGACTCGTTTCCGCGTTGGGTTCGCCGCGAAGAACCGAAGCCGCCGCCAACCGACCAAATGCAACTCTTATGACGAGAAAAAGAAGCCGCACCCGTTGGGAGAACTGGCAGCGCGAGGACGCCGACATCGTCTTGGCCGAGCTCTGCTCCGAGTTCGAGAAGCGCGGCAAGTCCGAGGCGAACGTCGACGCGCTCGCGTTCAACCACCGGCTCCGAATGTCCGCGGCGGGTTTCGGCAAGCGCTACCAAAAGAACGCGCGCTTCATGGTCGCTTTGATGTCCGCTTACCTCGCCGGCTGGAAGGAAAAACACCCGGACGCCAGCGTCGGCAATTTCGTCTACCGATATCTGGCGACCAAATACGGTCACGCGCGCGCCGTCGCCCGGCTCTTGGAGATAGCCAAATGGGCGTGAGCGGGTCCACCGCGCGCCGGATCGTGGCCAAGGTTTGCCGGTATCTGGCCGTGATGAACGTGACCGTGCCTTACGGGCTGCGCGAGGAGCTCGAGCGGATCGTGCTCGAGGACTTGCGGGAAATGGAGAAGCTCGGCGCGTTTTTCGGGCGCGAAGAAAACGAAAGGAACGGCGACGAAGCGAACCCGACTTAAACGCGTCAGCGACGCTCGGAGGATCGCGCTCGGCGACTATCTGATCTTGAAAGGCAAGTTCCTGCGCGCTTATCCGCTCTGCCAATTCTCGGGCTGTTCTTTCCGTTCCCGGCACGTGCACCACAAGGCTGGACGCTCCGGGAAGAAACTGAACGACGTTTCTTTCTGGATGGCGGTCTGCCAGACGCACCACGAGTGGATTCACTCGCACGCGAGGGAGGCGCGCGAGCGCGGCTACATCTTGTGGAAATGAAACGGAAGAAGTTCGTGGTCGTCGGTCAAGGACCCAGCCGGGCCGCCGCGAGACTTTCCGAGCGCCGCCGTCGGCGGGAAGCTTGCGCCGGTCGCGTCGGCCGAAAGCTCGCCGAGATGCTTGGGATGCCCGAGGCGACGTTTTACGCGGCCGCGGAGAGATTCAACCTGAACGCCCAGTTCCACGGCAAGTCGGGCAAGGGCGACGCGTTCCGCGTGCCCGAGGGACTCTCGAAGGCTTCGCGCGAGCTGGCCAGGCGCCGGAACACGAGGTTCGTCCTGCTCGGGCGCGCGGTCGGGAAATGCTTCGGCGTTTCCGGCCCCTTCCTCTCGCGCACGGTCCGCGACTACGGCAACGAGTTCCTGTTCTTCCCGCACCCCTCGGGAATCAACCTTTGGTGGAACGACGCGCGGAACCGCCGCGAGGCGAGCCGCGTTCTGCGCCGGTTCGTCAATGGACGAGGAAGCTGGCGACGAAAAAGAACAAGCCGATCCAGCCCAACGACACGCGCTCGTGCCCGACGTTGAGCCCGGCGAGCAGAAGCAGGATCGCGGCGACGATCAGTGAGATTTGGTGAATCATGGCGGCGTCATTTCTTTTTCGGAATCTTCGCGCCCGACTCGCGCGCCTTGCTGAGCGCGACGGCGACCGCTTGCTTGTCGGCGGCTTCCTTGCCGGACTTCGCCTTGGTCGCGGCGAAGGTCGGTCCTTTGTGGAACTCGCCGATGTTTTTGCCTATCGTTTCTTTCGATGTGCCTTTTTTGAGTGGCATTGTTTTCCTTTCGTTTGTTGAGTTAAAACCATTCCCAAGTCGCCCGCGTCTTCACCGGCGGCGTGAGTCCGAGCGCGGTGCACGCGCCGGGGTTGAGGTCGATCTTCTCGACGCCGCGCGGCAATCGGTCTTTGAGCACGCACGTGACGCCGCGCTCTTTCACCGCGACGAAAACCTTTTTGTGTTTGGCGGCCTTCACGCTGCCCCACTTCGCGATCATGGCTTCCGGAGGAAGCGCGCAAGCCGGCTCAGATGTCGTCGTATCATCGCCCCAACAACCGACCCCGTTATCGCCGACCTTGAAGCATTCCTGGTCCGACTTGCCTTGCGCCTTGCAGCGTTTGAACGCGGCGACGTCGTCCGGGTCCGCGAAGCTCGTTGCCGTGACATGGTGCTGCTTCATTTTTCGCCGTTCGCTTCGTTGCGTCCGACGGCGCGTCCGCCGATGAAACCCACGAGCGCGCCGACCACCGTGGTGATCGTGTTCGCGATGAGTTCAGCGGCGTTGGTGGTTTCCATTTTCGGATTGATGATCTTGCCGATGATCGTTCCCATCGCCGCAGCGAAAATGGTAAACGAAACCATCGCCGAGAGCAAGATCACAACCACGTCAACGGTCGAGCGATGCTTGAACATAAAATCACTGCGGCAGGTGTCCTCCGCTGCTCCCGGTGCCTCCGTATTGCTTCTGCTTTGTGTTATCGACGATCGTGTGCGCGGAATCTAACAAACCCGATTTAGTCGCCCAGAATTCAATCACATCTCCGCCGGAGGTGCAGGCCATGAAAACCGGTCCGGTGTAAGTCGTGTTCGCGCCGCCATTCAAGCTGTAAAGAATCGTCGAGCCCGCCGTGGTCGCGCTCAACGTCATGTTACCGCTGGTCGAGCCGACCGTTCCGCTGAACAACCAGCTCGGCGCGCTGCATTGCGCGGTCGGCAGCGTTCCGGTCGTGAGCGTATATTGCCCTTGGATCTCGCCGGATTGCTGCCCGCTACCAGCCATAAAACGCACCCGAATCAGGGTCGACGCGCTAAGCGTGATCGCTGCGCCGCCGCCCGGCCATGTGGACGACGACAACGTGACCGGCGTTCCGTCGCGGGTATATCGGATCGTGAACCCAGCGGGCGCAGCGCTGCACGTTACCGCAACACTGGCGTTGAAAGGACCGGGCGGCGGCGCGAGCACCGGCAGCGGGACGGTGCCGAAGCCGATGACGGTGTAAAAGTTCGCCGGGATCGACGCGAGATCGAAGTCAGCCGCAGCCGTGAACGGTTGATATTTGTAGGCGACGGTCGAGCCGGGCACGAACTGGGCGTTATCGAGCAGACGCAAGCGATCCCGGTAAATGAACGCCATGAACTGCCCGATTGGATACGCCTGCGGCGTAGTCGCGTAACGCCCCCGAATCACGTTGATCGAGTAAAGTCCGGCACCGAGCGCGCTCACCGTGCCGACACTCATCATCTCGCCCGCGATCAAGCAGAGCAGCGTGTCGTTGTTTTGTTGCGCGGCGTTTTGGCTGATGACTTCGTCCAGATCGACTCCGTAAAGGTTGGTCAGGATGGTCGTGTCCGTTGCGAGCACAGCGGTGTTGACCAGCCCCATCGAACCGAACATCGAGGTCGAGGCCGCGTTCGGCAGCACTTGGTAAGTTTGCCCGCCGTCGAAGCTCACCCAAATCCGGTAGCCTTGCACGTCGACGTTGCCGCGCACGGCGAACGGGACGAGCTGGGTCAGGAATGCGTGATCGGCGAGGATGTAGGGAATCTCGCTCATCTGACTTTGGAAGATGGCGCGCGGTCCGCTAACGAATCCGCCGGGGCCGTGGACGCCCGGCGCCAAATACATCGCAGGCCATTGGCCACGTTCCCACTCGACCGTTAGCGTGGCCTCGGCCGCTTTGTCTGCTGGATATTCGATCTCGTAAAGGCGCATCAGAAAACTGAGCCCGTAGAATGACGAGTTGTAAGTGAACACGGTTCCGGCCAGCATCGCGTTGTTGGTCAGCCATTCCCGCTTCACGGTCAAGGTGCCTTGGGTGATCGGCATCGACATGAACTGGCCGACCAGCCGGGCGTAGGTCTTGGCGATGTTGAAATCGGTGATCCACGGGCGCTGATAACTCATCTGGCGCGGCTGACCGGTCACGCGAAAGTTCGTGGCGTCGCGGTAGCTCTGGACGTAATCGTTGTAGTGATGGTCCTTGTCCTTGTAGACCACGGTGATTTCGTTCTGGGTCGTCGACCATCCCTGTGGTTCAAGTTCGGGATCGTGCAGCAAGTCGTCGTCTGTCAGGGTCGCGACGCTCACCACGTCGGTCCCGCGCTTCCACATTCCGCACTCGATCACCTGACCGTTGCGCCGGATCCAGCCGTCGAAATATTCGAGCAGCGTCGCGACCGCTTTGCGGAAATCGTCCTGGGTGGCGATCATCGGCGAGATGCGCCCCGGCATGAGCGATCCGGTTTCGAGCGCGTTGAAAGCGGCTTGAAACATCTGCTGATTAAGCTGGGAATCGGCAAGCCCCATCCCGAACCTCCCGTCGGTCAGCCAATCGTAAAGCACCGCGATCGGGTTGATCCCGTTGCCGCTTGGGTCGGCGAAGACGTCAGTCCCGAAAAAGGGGCAACCGCGTTCAAGCTCAAGCTGGATGTTCTGCACGTTGGTCCGGTCTCGACCTAAAAACCAGCCGGGAAACGTCGCGTAGCATTGGCCGCGATATGCGGGGTGGTAATCGTAGTGGCCGCTGTATGGGTTCGGGTCGCCCGCCGCCACGCCAGCGTAAACTGGCGCGCCGCCGGTCGCTTGGTTAGGCGGATAGGTCGTCAGGTCCTGCGGGTCGCCCGCGCCGCCGATCGGGACGCTGCGCGGGCTCAACAAGATCGTGTCTATCGCTTGCGTCTCGGTGCCCCAATAAAGATTGATCGTGCCGAGTCCGTCGACCGTGATCGTTTCGTAGTCGACGCCTGGCACGCGCTGAATGTTACCGGTCCATCGGATGTCGGAGTCGACGATAACCTTGTAAACCGCGTCGACCGGGTGCCGACCGCCGGTGCAAAAGACCAACGCGAAATCGGCGTAATACTTGTAGCCGGTCGTGCTGGTCTCCGATTTTCCTGTCTGCGTCTTCACCGGCTTCGCGACCACGTTGTAGCACGGCGACAGATAATCGCCCGCGACGTAGCTGCGCCCGGCCAAGTATTTAACCGGGGTCGCTTGCTGAGTTGAATTGAGCTGGTCAGTGTTGATGTTGGCATACTTCTTCTGCTGCTTTTGCTGCTGCGATGTGTTGCCCCAAAATCCCATATCAGTTTTTCTCCGCCGCGCTTTCCGGTTCGGACGTCAGCACGGCGCCTCGCAATCTGAAAACGGCGACCAGATGGCTGCTGAAGGTGGAGTCCTGCATGGTGCCTTCGACCACGCCGAGGCGCGGCAGCGCGTTGACGATGTGCAAATGATTGTCGATTATGAGCGGCAGATGGAACAGGCTGCCGTGTCGGAGCACACAGATGTCGCCCGGCTTAAAGAAATCGCGCGGTGTTACGGCATTCGGGTCTGTAACGTCTTCGGGTATTGCCAGCTCGATCAAGATTTCCGACAGGCGTTCGCTCTGCGGGTCCTCGACCTGTCCGCGCATCCACCGAAGTATTTTTTCGCCCAGCCCGTGCGCCTGATAATCGGAGCTTTCCCGTGGGAACACGAACTGCTCAGTCGCCCCGATCCGAGCAAATATCTCCTGCACCAGCCCGACACAATCTATGCCGCCACCGACACCTTTGACGTCTTCCGGCGTGAACTTCTGCTGGTAGTATTCGCGGAACGGCGTCCCTATCCAACTCCGCGCTTCAACGTTAAGAGCGCTGGCTTTTTCCAAGTCGTCGAAGTAGGACGCGACGTTCATTTCACGCTTTCTTGCCGCCCTTCGTCGCCTTCGGTTTGATCGCTCTCACGCCGGGATTGATGTTCGGAATGAACGGGTGCCCGCCGAAATTTATCCGGTTATTAAATTTATTGTCGCACTGAATGATCGAACCATCATAGCCGGGATAAAAATTCACGCTCTGCGAGCCGGTCGCTTTGAGCAACGGTCGGTCGATGTAAAGGGTGACGACGTTGGCGGTGCCGGATGGCGTTGACTCGATGATCGACCGGCGTTCGAAGTTCGCGCCCGTGCCGGTCTCCAACCAGCCTCCGGCAAAAAACGATTGCACTTGCGCGTAAGCGGTCGCGCTCGTGACGCCGATTGTTTGCGACGTCGTGTTGATCGTGGCCGGAAGCGTGCCGGTGTAAAGAAACGACGCGGCCGAGATTTGCGTTGGCGCACTGAACTGCTGGTAGTTGTCCGTCACTTGAAACAGAAAGCGTGGGAATTTGCGGTCAAATAAATTGCCAAACGGAATCCCGACCGCTTTGTAAGCCGAATCAATCGACCACACATCGCCGTAGAAGCGCGAGATCGCGGTGGTCGAGGAGGGATTTTGCGAGTCCACTTCTACGATCTCGATTGTCAGAATGCCGTCGAGCGCGAACGGCCACAGCTTGTTCAAAGGATTCCCGACAAACTTGAACGACTGAATGTCCATTTTTTCCTGGTCGAGTTTCAGCGTCACTTTCACTTTGTCGAACGCGAACGGCGCCGGGGTGTAAGTGCCCGCGTAATTGCCCGACGCGATCGTGATCGTGTTCTCGTAAGACGTGTAGCGCGACGTGGTGATGCCGGTCTCGGTCAGAATGAACAGGTAAGCGGGCTGGGGCAGCACTGGCGGCAGCACGCTGGTCGCTTCGGTGATGAGAAAATTTAGCCCGTCCTCGGTCACGAACGTGTCGGTGCCGTTTTCGAGGATGAGCGTGCTGCTCAGGAAGTCCCCGGCATATTCCGCCGGGAGATCGACAAACTTGATTCGTGCTGTGCCGAGGTAAGGCGTCGTGTAATCCCACTCCAACTTGGCGTCGGCAAATCGGGCGAGCAGCAACGCGCTCACAATCGTGCTCGCAGCGGGGAAAGCCGCGACATTCACGGTCGCGTTCAAGTCGGTTTCAGTCGGTAGGTCCGTCGTCGTGACCTGATAAGGCGTCACCACGCTGTTAATGTCGATCAGCGCAATGAACGGGTCGCCCGGTTGCGTTTCCCGGCTCGGATCGGAAAAGAAGCTTTTCTCGCACCGGATGAGCGCGGCGCCGCCCGGCGTGTCGGCCAGCATCCGCAAATCGCCACGATAAGTCGGGACGCAAAACCGCAAGGTGGTTCCCAACGAGTTCCGCCAAAAGGTTTCAATCTTGGAGAGCGAGGTGCGGTCCGCTTGATAAAATTCCAGCTCCTGCCCGCGCGGCACCTTGTGCTGGTAATCGCGCAGCTGCTCCCGGCGCAAGAACCCAACCTGCTGATAGAAAACGTCCGGCATCTCGGTCCAATCCAGCGGGCGGGCAAAGTTCGGTGCCACGTCCCAAAGCGGCAGTGCGGAGAAACTGGGAATGTTGCCGCCGACTGTGGTGAGGGTGACGGGCGTGGTCGCGACGTTGTAAGGGTAATCGCTGCTTTCCTTAATCGTCATCTCGACATCGAGGGTCTCATCGGTGATCGCCTCCGGCTGCGGCCTCTTCTCCAAGCGCCCGAGCATGAGCGGGAAAAGCCACGTCCCGACCGGCCAAGCGTTCACGGCACCCGGCGAAAGCGTGATCGTGTAAGCGCCTGCCGTGCCGGTGATGCCAGTCACGGTCACGATCTCCCAAACGCTAAAGTCCGGCGCCGCCACCAGCCAATTGCTTCCGCTGCGGACCGGGCTATCAAACGCGGTGAAGCTGGTTGCCCCGGCGAGCGAGGCCACGGTGGTTTCGCACACGTCTGGCCAAAGTGGCGCGAGGATCGACTCGCTCCGGATGCGGGTCAGGAACAGGCGAAGCTCAGTCGCGCTCGCCGCGTCGGCCAGATACGAGCGCCACGTCATCGTGTAGCGGGCGGTCTGGGCGAAGTTGCGCCGGGACTCGGCGAACGTGATCGGCACTTTGCTGACGTCGGTCGGCAGTTCCAACGCGAGTTTCACGCCCGCGCCCCATTCCGGCGGCGCGACTAGCAAACCGACCTGCGTCGATTGCCAAGTGATAATCCGCGCGATCATCCGATGCCCAAGTTGATTTGCTGCCCTTTCACGGTGTCGAAGATGACCTTCTGTCCTTTGGCCGACGCCATCTGCTTAAGCAACGCCTGCATGTCCGTGAAAGCATAAACGTGCACGCCGCCGAGCGTGCTCCCGCCGACCGCGCCGCCGTCGTGATAACGCCCGATCTCGCCACCGGAATGCCGCAGCGCGAGCGGAATCTCCCCGCCACGGTGACGAATCACGCCCGCGTTCATCGCCAAAAGGAAATCGCGATTTGCCTGCGCCACGCTGCGCTGCATCACGATCTCGCCCGCTTGCGCGACGATGAGCCGCTCATCGCTGGAAAGACCGCCGTTGTGAAAACGGGGGATCTCGCCGCCCGCGTGGAACCCTCCTGACGCGCTGCCTCCGCCGCCGCCCAATATTCCGGTGACCGAACTGAGCGCGAGAGCCACTTGCCACGGCGCGTCTGCCGCCGCCGCGCCTTCGGTCGCGATTGTGGCCGCCGTGGCCGCCGGAGCCATCGCGGCCGCGATCTGGCCGCCGGTGATCCGCGCCAGCTCGGCGTTTATGCGTGAGTTGATCAGCGCCATTGCCTGCTGCAAAATCAGTTGCTCGACCAGCTTGAGCCCGAGCATTTCGATCTGCTGCATGAACGATTGCAGGTTGAACTTTCCGGTCGTGATCCACGTGTTCAAACTTTCCAACGCCTTGCCGATTGTGTCCTCGATCAATGTCCCGATCTGATGGACCGCCGTGCCCCAGCTGTTGACCCACGTCTGCAATTGCGCCTGCAATGGGTGCATCAGCGCCGATTGCTCCTGCGCGATCTGTCGCCAACGATTTTGCAATTGCAGCGTCTGGGCGTTGAGTTGCGCCATCTCCACCGGGTCGGTCACTCCGACTTTCAGCCTGCTGATCCGCGCGAGTTCGGCCTCGATCTCGGCCATCTCAGCGCCGTATTCGCGCAGCAATGCCACCTGTTTTTCGTCCGCGCCCATGAACGGCGCGGTCTTGGTCAGTTCCTGTTCGGCGCGGATCTGCTGAAGCATGGCGTGCTCCTCGCGCAGCGCGGCGGTCAGGTCCTTGTGCGCGTCCTTGGCCGAAAGCGCGGCGCCGGCGAGCCGTTGCGTGTTGTAGGCCGCTTGCGCCGCGTTCTGTTGCGCTTGTTCCTCGGTGTAGCCGGCGAGCTTCGAGGCGTTGTATTCCTCATACCAAGCGTTGACGATCTTGGCCCGAAGGGTGAGCGTCTCGTTGCCGGCCGCGTTGGCGAGCCGGGTCTGCGCGTCGAGCCTTTGCTGCACGGCGGCGAGCGAGTTGAACTCGTTGGTGAGCAAGTTCAAAACCCGCTGCAGGTTCTCGACCACGCGCGCGTATTCTATCCAAAGCGCGATGCCGGCCGTGCCCATCGCCTGCGCCTCCTGCATGCGTTGCTTCCAGAACTCGATCTGGGTCTGGACCTGGTTGATCCCCGCTTGCGTGCGCGGCAAGGTATCCACCCAATCCAATTGCGATTGGGCGAGCTGGCGGGAGGCCATTTCGGCTTCGAGCAACGCGTCGCGCTCCCTCAGCAGTTCGTCGTGCGCCCTTTGGGTAGCGGCGATGAACGGGTCCACCGCCGTCCCCAGTTGCGTGGCCGCGCCGACTTGCGCGACCAGGTCGAGGATGGCGTGCCAGAAGCCGATGGGTTGCTCCGACTTGCGCGAGAACTCGGCGATCTTGTTGTTCGCGTCGTCGAGCTTCGTCGCGAATTCGGTCGCGAGCCGCGACAGATCTTCCTCGCTGGTCACCGCCTGGGCCATGCGCGTGAACAGCTCGGAGGTCTTGGCTATCTCGGCGTTGGCCGCCTGCACGGTCGCGACGAACTTCCGTTCCTCGGTGTCGGCTTTGTTGATCGCCAGAACGATGCCCGCAGCGGCTCCCGCCAGCAGCGCGAAGCCGACGTTCACCTCGGCCAGCGCCGAGCCGACGCCCCTGATGTGCGTGACGTGGTTGAGCAAATGGCGCTCGATGTCCTCGGTCAACCGCGCGACCGTCGTCCAATTGCCCTGCTGGTTCTTGATCTCGTCGTTGACCTTGCCGAGCGTGTTGAGGTTGACCGCCCACAACTCTTGGACCCTGCTCGTCTCGGCCTGGACTTGCCTCACGCCGGACAAGTCCGCCGTCGTCACGACGTCGACTTGCAGGGTGCTGTCAGCGGTCGCCATCTCGTTCCTCCATCATCTGTAGCAGATTCTCGCGCAGATTGCGCAGCGCGCGATCGGGTTGTTCGGCGTGGGGAACGACCGCCACGTCCAAGTCGAGCAGCTTGGCGCGGCCCGTCTCGACGGTGGCGCGGCGCAGCCACAGCATCAGCTGCTGCCCGCTGAACTCGGCGACTTGCGCTGGCGTCAGGTGGTAGTGATAAGCGACTGACGCGCAGAGTTGGCCGAGCGAAACGCGGTCATCTACTTTTTGGTCTCGGCGTTTTCGGTGGTGGTCACGGCGGCCACCCACGGCATTTGGATTTCTCGCCATATCGCTTGTCGCTTCCACCAAGCTTCGACAAAAGGGCTGTTGAGCCCTTGCCCTTTGTCGGCGATCTGGGTCGCGCTCTCGAGGGTGAGCGTGTCGGCCCAGCCTTTCGGCTTGTCGCAGTAGAGCTCGATCGTCTTCGCCTCGTCGCCGAGTCCGTTCAGATACTCTTGCAGTTTGCTGATGGGAATCTGGCGCACCTTCACGACTTCGCTGCCGTTGCCGTTCTGGAAGTTGACCGTCAAGTCGATGCCGCCAGCCACCGTGATCAGTTCTTCGGTTGCTTTGTCCATAGGCGTTAGATCGTCAGGCGCTTCACCGTCATCGGGCTCGTCAAAGTCGCGAACAGGATCGTCTCGCGAAACGTGTCCGGCTTGAACTGCCCGCTCTTGTCCGCCGAGAGGATGCACGGGAACGTGAAGATGTAGCGCACGGGCGCGACCGGACCGGTGCCGGTCGTCGATTGACCGGCCAGCGAGTCGTCCTCACCTTGCAGCTCGAACGTGCCGGGCCGGTTGAGCGTCGTCAGCGCGGTGATCGAGTCGTAGGTGAGCGCCGGCGCTCCGAAGGTGACGGTGCAAGCCGTGGACGCCGCGATCGTCGAGACCAGCGGGATGTAAAGCTTGCCGCCGCCGCGGTCGATCACGTAGTCGGCGGTCGGTCCCTCGACCTTGCTCGCGGGGCTGGTCAAGCTCGCCGAATAAAGCCCGTAGAAGCCGATGTTCGCCCCTTGCCCAGGCGAGAGCGTGGTCATGAACGTCGTCCCCGCCGGCTGCGCCGCTTGCGTGAACGCCACGTTCGCCGTGCCGCTCCACAGGAGCGGGAGCATCGGCGTCACGTATTCGTCGAGCGTGATGTGCCAGACTCCCATCGAGCTGAACGCGTCGTATCGGTCCAGGGCGAGCACTCCGCGCCGGGCCGCGAAATGTTCCTTGCGCTTGATGCCGAAATCGCTTTCGAACATTTGAACGTTGCCGAGGTCGATCACGTTGGTCGAACCTGTGGCGGTGAAATAGCCTCGTCCGGTGAGGCGCTCTTTCGAGTAGGTTACTCCGTAATCCATTGTGTTGGTCCTTTATTTTTTTGGTGCCTCTGATTTTGCTTCCGCTGTCGCCGAGGCTTTGGCAACAGGCGGAAAGTGAAACGTGTTGACCTCGCCCGTCTCGCTATACTCGCTGACCGAGGTCGCTTGCCCGTCCTTCGAGACGAGCCGGGCGGCGCGATCGGTCAAGACCTCCGTGATCGTGGCGTGGTGCGGGCGTTTGCCCGCGCCGACGAAGATGACTTCTTGTCCGACGACGAGGAATTGCGGCGATGGTTCGTTCATAAGATCATTTCCCTATCACGAGCGGCGCGGTGAAGTTGACGTTGTAAACCAGGATCGGATGGTCGGTGACCATCTTGAAAGGCACCGAGGCCAGCTCGATTCGGTCGGCCCGGTGTCCGTGCGGCGAGAACAAATGCACGCGCTGCATGATGAACTCGACGAGGGTGAGCGACGCGATCTGCGTCCCGCTCGCGCCCCGATTGATCGTCACGTTCTCTTGCAGTTGGATCTCGACCGTGCAGCGGAACTCGATCGGGTAAATCCCGGTCTTGTAGAGCTTGCCGCCGCCGGGCGTCGTCACGATTCCGACGATGCCGACGTGGCCGGTCAACCTGGCGATGTTGAACCCGAGGTCGCCGATGTTCTCGGTGATCCACTGCACTTGTCCGTTCACCGGCACGGGCGCGGGAACGGTCGGGTCGACCGCCGTCAACCGGCCGATGATCGCGTTCTGCAATCCGACGAGCTGGCTCATCTCTCCGTCGCCTCCAGCGACGCGTCGATTTCCGCGCCGATTTCTTCGGCGATGAACCCCGCGTTCTCCTGCACGCCGGTGCGCACCGCCGCGCGCTCGGGTATCGTCATGTGATATGGTGCGCCGCCTCCGGTTAAACGTCGAAGAGCGCGCCCAATAACGCCACTAAATCCTAGCGAATGACCACCGCGCACCACGGTGCCGCTCCACCCGTATTCGTGCAGCGCGCCGTAGAACAGTGGGGAACCTATCGAGCCCGTGATCGTTTCGCCGCCGTCGGTGATGACGGCCGGTTCTTCGCGGAGCGAGCGCTGCAGCTGCTGGGTCACGATGCCTAGGCGGTGTTCCTCGGGCGGATACGGCCCTTTGCCGCCCAAGCGTTCGACTTGGATCCGACCTCTGACCTCGCTCAGCGCGTAGTCCATGCCGCGCTTGATCGCTTGCGGGACTTCTTCGGGCAACGCTTGCAGCCTTTCGAGCTTCGCTTGCGTCTCGGGCGGGATCCTGATCACGACGGTGGCGCTCATTGGTTGTCGTAATCCTCTTGCGTGGCCGGGATCGAGATGCAACCGCAGTTGATCACGTCCTCCGCGCTCCCGTCCGGGTCGTGCGGATACATGAGCGGCGGGTCGCCGACCGGGTAAGGCTCGTCCATCGGCACGATCAGCCCGTCGATGTCGAGGTGGTCCGGGCGCGGCTCTTTCGGCAGCCCGGCGTGGATCCATTGCTTGTATTCGACTCCGGCCTGCTCCGCGGCCGCGTTGCTCGCGAACCCGTAGGCGGCCGCCGTCTCGGTCTGCGCGATCAGCTCGGCGCGGTCGGTCAGGATCGCGTTGAACGCCGCTCCGATGCGGCGCGCCAGTTGATCGACGGAGTCGCCCGCTTTCAAGCCGTCGGAGATCGCCCTCTGGATGTCGGCGAAGATTTCGTCCGGCACGCCGCTGATCAAGTTCTTGCGCGCCGCGACCATGTCGAGCGTCGCTTGCGCCGGCAGCGACCACGGGTCGCGGTAGCCGAGCTCGCTCAGCGTTTCCTCGACCGCGGTGGCGGTGGCGTGCGGCAGCTGCGTCTCGAGCATCTGGTGAAGGTCTTGCCGCAGCTCGTCGACGTTGAACGCGATCTGCCCGGAATCGGAATGGTCCGGCGTCGCGTCCGCGCCCTTCAGCGGGCGGTTGCGATACATGTATCGGTGCAGCTTCCGGAGCGTCTCGTGCTTGGCGAACTTGAGCACGCGCACCAGAGCGCTCCTGAAGCGCGCCTGCAGCTTGTCGCGCGTTTTCTCGTAGGCGGTGACTTGCCGCGCTCGGCGCGGTGTTGATGAGCAAAGCAGAAGGGCAGCAACTGCTCGGCCTTCCTGTGGAGGACACGCCGAGGCGGCAAGAAGTAATCTGGTGACGGTTGCGTTCACGGTGGCGTCGGGATCGGGGTTGCCGGCGGCGGCGTGAACGCCGTGCGCATCTGGACCGGCGGATAGGAGCCCCACTTGCCGATGGTGATGTCGGGCACGGTGACGTGGCCCTGGGTCACGGCCGACACGCGCTTGGCGACGTCGCGCAGGTGCGCTATGGCCATGTCCCATTCTTTCTGGCGGATCGGCGTGAGCAGCGTCCCGGTCGGGTCTTGCGCCAGGTAGGTCGCCCGCGCGATCGCGACCACGTCGTCGGCCACCTCGGGCGGCACCGCCGGAGGCGGCTCCATCGTGTTCGCGCCGCCCTCGACGTAGCCTCGCGCGACGTCGGTCGCCTTGAGCACGCAGCTCTGCAGGTCGTTGGTCGGCCCGGCGTTGGCCATGATCGTTTCTTCGGTCGCCAGCAGGCGCACGTTGTCGGCGGTGAGCAAGATCCAGTTAGGCATCTTTCTTGGCCTCCGATTTCCCGAACACGCCCATGTCCGAGCCGCCGCGCGTCTTGTCGCCGATCATCGCCTCGAGGAAATGCCAGCCTTTGCGCTTCCCGTTGAGCAACCCTAGCTCCTCGCACGCCCCGCGCACGTCGCAACCGGTCCGGCAATGCGGTTGCGCGACGCCTTTCAACTCCTCGGCGAAGTCGTGGAACATCACGATCCCGCCGTCGGCCATGAACGCTTCGACCGCCAAAAAGTCCAGGATCACGCACGGCTTGCCGTGGCAACCGTCGATCAGGGCGAGGTCGATCTCGCCTTGCCAGCACTCGGTCAGGAAGCTTTGGCTGTCTTTGAAGTAAACCGTAGCCTCGTTCCACGGCGCGTGCACGATCGAGCCGTTCGGCATCACGAACCGGAGTGGGATGTGCCGCTGGTCGGCGACCTGCTGCGTGCGCTCGCGGTTGAACGAGTAGCCGTTGGCGAGCTCGACGCCGATCGCGCGCCACGGCTTGCCGCTCGCCTTCAAGATCGACGCGACCGCGCTAAGCGTCACGCCTTCCGCGACGCCGATCTCGACGTAGGTGATCGGGTCGAACTGCTCGGCGACGTTCCTCGCGTAGAACTCGATTCGTTCCTCGATGCCGTCCATGCCGAAGCCCATCTTCACAAGCACGCCAACGCCTCCCTCGGTTCCGGCCCTCGCTCGTGGGCGTTGTTGGACGAAAAGTCGACTTCGGCGGTCGATTCTTGACGTTCGACGGGCGAAAGCGCGAATTCGCGCGCCGATTCTTGCGTTTCCAACAGCTGGAACGCGAAGCGCGCCACTTCTTCGGGGAACGTCCGGTAAAGCTCCAGGCAACCGCTGTCGCACGACGCCCGGAACGACGGCGGCAAGCAATGGCACCCCGCGCAGCGGAGCGCCTTCTTGCGGTAGCTTATCACCTCGGGGATGTGCGCGTAGATGCGCTCCGTCGTCGCGCCTTGGATCGCGATCGTGCGGGTGCCGATCGTTCCGGCCAGGTGCGCCGGCCCGCTGTCGTTGCCGATCACGAGCCGGGCGGATTGGATCGCGCCCGCGATGTAGTCCCAGCTCTGGCCCACGATGCAGTGGAACGGCATGAAGAACGCGTAGTCGCGCTGCTCGAGCACGTATTTCACGCTCACGCCGGCCTTTTGCAGCAGCAGACCGAGCTCGACGAAGTAGGCTGCCGGCCACGTGCGCACGGGCGAGAACGACTTCGGGAAAACGAGCACGTCCGCGCTGTCGCGGCGCCCCATCTCGCGGTCCATCGGGATGAGGTCCAGCCGCGGTCGCTTCGGCTCGGCGGTCACCTTCAGGTGCCGCGCGATCCATTGCAAGTAAGAGAGCGACGAGCCGAGCTTGACCGCCGTCTCGTAGCCGACCATGGTGAGCACGGCGTCGGTCTTGCTGCCGGTCGTCCGCATCGAGAACATCCGGAGCATCTCGGCGCGCCAGTCGGTCGCGAAGAACTCGACGTCCTCGCCGGCGGCGAGCATCCCCTCGCCGAGCCAGGCGAAGCAGACGATGTCTCCCACGCCGCGATACCAGCCGTTGACCGTGTCGATCTTCATCTGTGATCACCGCACGCGCCGCCCAGTGGGTGTCGCGTTCACTGAGGATTCGCTCTGAGCAGCGCGTGGGTGAGTGTTTTGTCTTTGCCTTTCTCCAAGTTGTTTGTTCTACCGCGACGAGCCCGAGCCCGCGGCGGCTTTGATCAGTTGTCCGGCGTTGCTTTGCCCCGGCGCGGTTCCATACATGAGCGCTATGCGCGACGTCGCGGTTCCGAGCGTGTGGTTCACGTATTGCACTTGCATCACGGACATTCCGACGTCCGGATCGGTCACGATCTGGACGTTTCCGAACGACGCGCCCGGCAGGATCGACGTGTAGTCGTTGGGCACGCGAGTCGCGATGCAGAGCGCCGACTTGCTTCCGGCGAAGCCGACCAGGTTCGCGTTGTTGCTCGGCATGTTCGGCTGCGAGTAGATGTCGAACGATTCGACCGTGACCGCGAACGCGCTCGCCGGAGTCGGACTGTTCGTCACGATGTCCGGGCGCGGCACGTTCGTCGCGAACTGCAGCATCGCGGGGTCTTTCTCCAAGTTTCCGAACGCGACCGGCCAGAGCAGCATCGTCCGGTTGTTGAGCCCGAGCGGAACCCCGCGCTGGGTGAGCGCCACGCCGACGTCGATCACCGCCGCGCGGTTGAACGCGGTCGACGCGCTGAGCGTGTTGTTCGGGAAGTTCGCGTCGGTCAGGTTTCCGTAGAGCGTGTTCACGAGGTCGCGTCCGAGCGCGTAGGCGCTCGCCTCGGCGAACTCGTCGAACAAGCGCCGCATCGTCGAGGCGAGCAGCTGCTCGTTGAAGGTGATGGGCACTCCGCGATGGTTGCTGATGACGATCGGCACGTCGGTCGTTCCGGCCACCGTGTCGGTCCAGCCGGTCGCGGTCGAATACGTCTGCACCACCGGGATGGTGATGATCCGGGTCATGATGACCTGGTTGAACGTCGCCGGCAGGTCGCTGAAGTCGCTCGTGAAGCGCGTCAGCGGCGGGAAGATCTGCTTCAGCAGCTCGAGCGTCCGCTGCGTGACGAGCGTTCCGGCGATCGTGCCGAGGTTGACGTCGGTGACGTCGCCGGCCTTGATCGCCTCCGCGGCCACGCTCAGGCGCGAGCCGATCAGGCGCGAGCGGATGTCGCGGTTCTTGTCCGTGTCCTTGAACGTGCTCGCGTAGATCGCGCTGAACTCCTCGGCGCAGCGCCCTTTCTCGTCGGGCGAGGTCGCGTGCACGGAGTCGGCGCAGACGCGCGCCATCTTCGCGTAGACCGCGAACGGGTCCTCCGCCGTGATCGAGACGCCGCTTCCGTTGTTCAACGACGGATACGTGGTCCGATCGTTGAGCCTCTTTCCGTTGCCTGGAATCGCGTCGAGCATCGGCTTGAACGTCGCCGGATCGGCCGTCAGTTGGACGCGCCACTTCTCTTGCGTGACCAAGTCCTTCGGCGCGATCGCGCCGCGCGCGACCGCCGCCTTGATGCTCGCGTCGGCGTCCTGCCGGTTGCGCGCGTGGATCTGCTCGGTCAAGAGCGCGGAGCGCGATTTGAGCTCCGCGGTCTCGATCTCGAGCGCGGCCGCCTTCTCCTCCGCCTGCGCGGCGCCGAGTTTGATCTTCGCCGGTTCGTCGTCGGCGTTCGCCGCCACGACGGCGGCGAGGCTCGCGACCTTGGTTTCAAGCTCCTGATGTTTCGCCCGGAGCGCAGCGATTTCTTCGGTAGTCATTTTGACTTCTCTTTCTTTTTGTTTGTTGGTTCCTGCTCCGGCGTTGTCACCGGCGTTTTTCGCCCATAGGGGCAAAGCTGAAAAGGCTGGATCGTTGACCAGCCCGCCCATGTTCGGGCTCGCGTGTTCCGAACAGACGACGCGCGACGGGTCCTTGCGCTTGTCGTCGACGTGAAACACGGGCGAGAACGCCCTGAAGTCCTTGCCTTCGACGGCGATGCGCCCGCTGGTGGTCCACTCGCCCTTGGCGACCACGCCCTCGCTCGGGCGCCAGACGAACGTCTGCGGCCAAAAGCTCGCGCGCCCGTCCTCGTGGTTGAAGTCGAAGTAGACGCGCTTGTCCGTGCGCGCCTGGATCGCCACGCGCTGCGACTCGATCGCCGCGGCGGTCTGCGAGTCGACCAGCACCTTGATCGGTTTGCCGATCCCGCCGCTCACGGGCGTGATCGCGTGGACGCCGACCGGCAGGAACACCAGCTCGTTGCGCTGGACGCGGTCGAGGTGCACCGCGGCGCGGCACTCGATCGGGCCGCCGGCGTCGTCGACGCCGTCCACCACGAATTGCTGCTCGTAGTCGCCCTCGTCGCCGGCCTTGGACTCGCCGTCCTTCTTGCCGTCTTCGCCCGCGATCTCGATCCCGAACTTCTTGCACGCGCTCCTGATCTTCGCCTTGACCTTGGCCAGGTCCTCGCTCGAATACGCGCCCGCGTTGCCCTCCTTGTTGATGTAGCTCCACGCCGCGCGCGCGTGCGCCTCGGTGTCGACCGGGTAGCGCTTCTTCTTGTCCTTTTGATAGCCGGGGTCGGCGTATTCGACGTCGCCGTAAGGTTTTTTGCCATTGTCTTCAGCCATAATTTTTTCCTTTCACGAAACTTTGGTGGGGTGTCCGTGCATCTTGAAAAACCAGTATTGGTAATCAGTCAGCGGCGCCGTGATCGTGCTCGACATCTGGCGCGAGCTAGTCGCGCCGCCGGTCGGCGGACACGGCGCGTGCAACGGCGCGACCTCCGCCGCCTGCGATTCTGATTCAACAGATTTTTCTTCGTCAGTTGTCATTGCAGCGGCGTGTAATGCCCGTGCTGTTTGAAGTGCCAATACTGGTAGTCGGTCATGGTCGCCGTGGTCGTGCTGTTCATCTGGCGCACGCTGGTCGAGCCGCCCTGCGGCGGGCATGGACCGGGATCATACGGAGTGACGACGCCTGCTCCGGCTGGCTGGTCCGGGGGCGCGAGTTCGGCCTGCGTTTCGTGCGCCGCGTGCGCGTGCGAGTGCGGATGCTTCGCGGTTGTCATAAAAAATCTTCTTCCTAACTGGTTGGCGCGGGCTTCGGCTGCGGCGCGGGTTGCGGCGCTGGCTCCGGCGTCGGCGCTGGTTTCGGTTGGGTCGGTGCTGGCGGTGTGTCGGTTGGCATGTGCGTTTTCCTTTTCTTTATGTTTTTTTCATTCGAGTCGTTCGATTCCAAAGAGCGCTGTGATCGTGACCTGCGTCGCGTTGTTCGCGGGCGGCGGCTTGTCGAAATAGAGGTGCGCGTATTCGCCGTCCTCGAGCGCGCACGTTCCGCCGCCGGGGCTCTGCCCTACCTGCAACGCGATCAGCTCGGTCGGAATCTTGTCCTCCGCGATCGGAGTCGGCGGCTCGAGCCCGCGGAGCGGGATCAGCGTCTCGGTCTCGACGCCGTCGCCCATGACGTTGAACACGTATTGCCCGGTGACCTTAAGCATCGCGTTTCTCCTTCGTTACGAGCTCGCTACTGAGGCGCTTGAACTCGCGCCCGAACAGCTCGTCGTCGCTGATCTTCGAGATCGTTTCCAGCCGCGTCGCGATCTTCTCTTGCTCGGCCGCGCGGTTCGCTTGCTGCTCGGCCGCCGGCTGGCCTTGCTGCGCTTTCTCCTGCAGCGTGAGCTCGGGGTGAGGTTGTTCGCCCACGCCGCTGCCCGGGTTGCCCCCGAAGCCGCCGGGCGCTTTCGGGGCGACCAACGGCACCATCACCTCTTCGCCAGGCTCGGGCTGCGGGATCGAGTATTTCTTGCGCATGTGCGAGAGCGGATACGGCGCGCCGCTGTTGATCAAGATCTGGTCGCGCTGCGCGTCCTGGAGGGTGCCCTCGTTCTCCTGCAGGAACCGGCAGGTGGGCGGCTCGTCCGCGTCGCCGTAGTTCAAGCGCAGGATCGACGGGATCAGCTGGGTGTTGAACACGTCGGCCACGAACTCGCTCGCCGCCTCCAGGCGGTCCTGCTTCAACTGCGCCTCCACCGTGCCAAAAGCCTGGCCACCGCGGCCGCCCGCCCGCGCCATCGTCGTGCCCGTCATCGTCTGGCCGAGGATCAGCGAGCGCGCGTATTTGTCGGCGCGATCGAGCAGGTGCCCCTGGGGCGATTCCCCGGCGGCGCGGACCGGGTCCTTGAGGTCGAGCGTGACGCCGGTCGGGAACGCCGCCCACCCGGCGCTGCCCATGTTGGCGAGCATGTCCGTGATCACCGCGACCGTCTCGTCGGGCGCGGCCGGGGGATAGCTCGCCCACCGGAACGGCAGCCCGAACACTTGCGCCAGATTCAACAGCCAATCGGAAGAGAAATTCGCCGCGACCCACCACCAGGCCAGCGCCCGGAGCATCGGGCCGCCCAACGGCGTGCCGCTCTTGACCTTGTGGATCCCGACGAGAAATTTGTCCGGCGGGAACGGTTCCAGCTGCATTTGGGACGGCGCCGAGTAAAGCGACGTGTCGGTGTATTGCTGGGCGGTGTTGTAGCCGAGGATCCCTTGCTGGTTGAACCCGTAGGTCTGCGGTTGGACCCAGGCCGTCGCCCGCGGCCCTGTCCCGAACCCGCCTCCCGCGGCCTCGGAAAGCTCGATCGTCTGCCACATCACCTCGAGCACCACGAACCCGCGCAGCCAGCCGTCCAGCAGGTCGCGCACCGTGTCCTTGAGCCCGTTCTCGTCCTCTTGCACGAGCGGGTTCATCCGGCGCATGACCGCGCTGACCAGCTTGGTCTTGGCGACCGCGCTGTCGGTCGGCTTCTCGTCTTCCTCGGTGAACGGCTCGAACACGATCTCGCGCCGGGTCACGCCGTAGGTGAGCTCCTGCCACGCGGCCGCGAGCTCGGGCCAGTTGTCGAGCATCAGCTCGAAAAGTTGGTATTGCTGGACGTGGTTGCCGGCCAGCGCGCCGCGCAGGATCATCTCGAGGTATTGCGGCGTGACCGCGCCGATCATCGGCAGCACCCAGTTGAACTGGACGGCGCGCGTGGTGCGCTGCCTCAGGAACCGGTTCGTGCCGGTCGGGATGCGCATCGTCGAGGCCGGGTCGACCGGCCTCTCGCCGTTGGTGCGCTGGGTCGGAGGCGCTTTCGCGAACCTGCCGCTCGCGCCGCGCACCGCGTGGCGGCCAGCAGCTTTGATCTCGCCGTTCGCTTTCATGCCGCCGTGACCAAACGCCTGGGCTTGAAGCCGGACCTGAACCGCGCGGTGGCCGCGGGCGTGCCGACGTGGATCTTGGTGACGTCCGTGATCGCGCCCGTGGGCTCGCTGAGCAGCGTCATGCCGCCCGAGAGCGCGTCGACCTGGTCGTCGTGCTCGCTTTCCGGGAACGCGCACAGCTCGTCGATGAAATGCTGGTTCCACGGCGCGCGCACCACCGCGAACTTGCCTTGCTCGCTGCGCGCTATGACCGGCAACGCGCGCGTGAGCTTGTCGCGATGCACCTGGATCGGCTCGAACGCGTAGCGCGCCAGGAGCGGGTCGCGCATCAAGGTCTGCATCATGCCGACCTGCGCGCTCACGACCTCGATCCCTTGCCGCGTCGCCGGTCCGTCCAAATGCGCCGTGTTCGCGATGCAGCGCACCGCGTCCGGCCATTCCATGTGCCCGACGATGACGTCAGCGACGACGATCGTGCCGTCGGCCGTCATCCCCAACTTGACGCCGGCGGTGTAATCGGCGGTCGTCTTCTCGGTGAAGGCCAGGTCCCACGAGCGCACCCACGCGACGCCCGGCGGCGCCGCCTCGACGACGTCGATGTTCTGGCGCTTGAACAAGGCGCCGGCCAACTGCACGAACTCGGCGTCGATCTCTTGCCGCGCGACCAGCAACGGCAAGCTCGCGCGCAAGTCAGCGATCTCGCGCTTGTCGATGTGCGGGTTCGTCCCGGTCGGAAACTGAAAGCAAGCCCAATCCTCGTCGTGAAACCCGAGCTGAAAAAGCGTGTTGAAATAGTTGAAGCCATACGGCGTGCTGATGAACCAAGCGTCGCCGCGGTTGTCCATGAGCGACGGGCGCACGCATTGCTCCCACATCTCCTCGAGCCCCGTCACGTGCGCCGCCTCGTCGAACACCACGAAGTCGATCCCCTCGCCGCGCAGCGCGTCGGGCTCCTCCGCGGTCCGGAACTGCAGCCAGCCGCCGTTGACGCGCCCGAAGTCGAACTGGCGCTTTTGCAGGTGGACCTCGACGCCGGGAATCTGGGCGGCGAGGTCGCTAGCCATGCGCCAGCCGCTCTGATACGAGTCGCTCGAGTAGCTCGGCGCGATCCACCGGCACTTGTTGTTCCGCGCCGCGGCGTGAAACGCCGCCGAGACGCCGAGGATGCCCTTGCCGAACCGTCGACCGGCCGCGACCACCTTGTAGCGCGCTTGCCGCTCAGCTATCTCGATCTGCGCCGGGTGGAACTTCGGCAGAAAGCCTTCGATGCTCCGCGTCGCGTTTTTCCTTCTCGTGACCATAATGCAAAATCAAAGTCGTCTTGGGTTCGAGCTGCCCGAGCGTGTCCAGCTTGTCCGGCACCTTCCCGAACGCGTATTCGATGAAAGCCTTTTGCAGCACCGGCTCCTTGGACTTCGCCCACGTCCGCAGGATCGCTTCGCCGACCGTGATCAAGTTGCCCGCGCCGTCGCCGATCTCCTTGGCCGCGATCCGTTGCGCCAAGGTGCGGAACTGCTCGAACGTGCGCGCCCGGCCCTTGCGGTTTATGCGCGGGTCGCCCTTGCGAAACGGGATCCCGACGGGGCGTCCGTCTTCGCGCGGTTGCTGAGCCGCTGTTAGGTGCGGCGTCGCTCGCGGCGATGCGCCATCGTCCTGCATTTTCTTTATCGGTTGCGGGAGACGTTAACCATCGGCTTGCCGGTCATCACCGGCATCTTGGTCGGATACATCGTGCCGTGCGGGCGCGCGTTGGCCGCGCTGTCCGGGTGCGCGATTCCTCTTTGGGTCGCGTGGACCTTCGAGTCTTCGACGCGGTGCGGTCCTTTGGAGAACCCGTCGGGCGGACCTTTCGGCTGGGGTTGCGGCGGGGATCTCATTCTTTCTCCTCCGGGCCGGCTGGCTCGTGCGCTTCCTCGTCGTAGGTCATCGCGGTCGATGTGCCGTGATCGCCTTCCTTGGGCAAGTCGAGTTGGCGGGCGTGCTCGGCGGCGGTGCGGCGGGCGGGCGTCTTCGCGAAGCCGTCGGCGCTCGCCGGTTGTTCGTCGCCTTTCGGCGGTTCGGGCAGATTCTTCGGTGGCGGTTCGCCTCTCATGGTTTTTGGAAACTCCTTTCCCCGAGATTGCCTTCTCGCACTTGCGCGCGACGCTGTCAAGTGGGTTTCAAGGCCGAGGCCAGAGCTCGCGCCACGTGGAACATCATCGTCGGCGGGACGCTGTTGCCGAGCTGCGCCCATTGCTGCCGGTAGCTGCCCGCCAACGCGAAGTCGTCCGGGAACGAGCACAGGCGCTTGAGCTCGCGGATGGTCAGCTTCCGGGGCGGACCGTTCGGCTCGTCGACGAGCTCCGGGAGCGCGTCCAGGATCGAGTAGCGGTGGGGCAACGGGCGCGGAAACTCGAAGGTGAACTCGAGGTCGTCGCGCATGCCGACGAAGAAGATGCGGTTGCGCGATTGCGGGACGCCGAGCCACTTCGCGTCGAGTATCTGGGCCTCCACGCGGTAACCGGCGGCCTTGAGCTCGGCCAGGATGTCCAGGAAGTAGCCCTTGGCGACGCCCCTGGCCAGGCCCGCCACGTTCTCGGCGACGAACGCTCGCGGCATGAGCCCGCGCAACAGGCGCGCGTATTCGAAGAACAAATCCTCGTTGCGTTGGGTCGCGCCGTGCTCGTAAACCTTTTCCTTGCCCCAGCCGCGCTCCCTGCGGCCCACGGTCGAGAAAGCCTGGCACGGCGGCGAACCGTCCAGCACGTCGAGCTCGCCCTTCGCGAGGCCGAGCGCGCCCAAGACGTCCTCCGGGGCGACCGTTCGCACGTCGCGGCCGTCCAGGACGCAGCCGGGCTCCATGTTGGCGCGATAGCTCTCCTGGGCGCCGGGAACGAACTCGTTCGCCCACAGGACCTCGAACCCGGCCATCCGGTATCCCAGGCAGGACCCCCCGGCCCCGGAGAACGTGGAGGCGATTCTGGAGCCGTTGCGAGGCGTCCTGGCGATCTCCTCCATCGACGGGACGCGGTAGGGAGGCTTCGAACCCTTGACCGGCCTGAGCCAGGCCCGGTCGTCGGAGGCTATGAACCAGGCGTCGCCGCCCCAGCCCAGCCCGCCGGACGCGAGCACGACGGGCGAGGGCTCGTCCAGGTGATACTTGAAGCGCCTGTGGAACCGTTTGCTGGGTTTGAGGAAGTTCGCCAGCCACTTCACGCCGGCCTCCCGCTCCAACGATAGCCGCATTTCGGGCAGCGATGGTCGACGTCGAGGTCGTCCCCGAGCGCGGCGAAGCTCTCCGGCGGGGCCGCTGTCATCAGCTCCTCCAGAGCGGCGTGGCTGAACCCGGTCAGGTCCATGTCGAAGGCCCCGGTGTCGAGCTCCTCGACCAGCCCGCGCAGCATCGAGCGGTCGAGCTCGGCCAGCTCGGCGATGCGATTGTCGGCGATCATGTCGGCCACCTCGTCCTGCTCGGTCGCGTAATCCTGGCGGTCGACCGGGGCGGTCTCGGCGCCGATCAGCCGGGCGGCCTCGAGCCTGGCGTGGCCTTTGGTGATGAGCCCGCTTCGGCTGGAGACGACTATCGGGTTTCGCCAGCCTTGCGCGGCGATGATCTTGGCCAGGAGCGCGATCTGGTCGGCCGGGTGGGTGTTGGGGTTGCGCGGGTTGGGACGCAGGTCCGCGAGCGGAACGATCTCGTCGTGCGCGCACTTGATCTCGACCTGCATCTCGATCCCGACCATAAAACCGGCGCCGGAAATTGACAAGCGAACGGTTCGCGCTTATCAACCAAAGCGGAGTTCCACGCGATGGCCAACGTCAAATTCTCCGCGCTCCCGTCTGCCTCGACCTTAGGTCAGAGCGATATTTTTGCCGTAACGCAAGCGGCCACCAGCAAACAATCGACGATCAGTTTGCTCTGGAAACCGACCGGGGTGGGCAACGCCGCTTACGCGATGCAACCCACCGACGTGCTCGTTTACACGACCGTTGCGTTCACCCAGGCGTGGACGTGGACGCTGCCGACCGCCGCGAGCTACGGCGCCGGGCGGATCCTGCGCGTGGTCGATGCCATCGGAACCTTGACCGGAACAAACTCGATCACTGTCGCGCGCAATGGGACGGACACGATTGCGGGCGCGACCAGTTACGTTCTCGCGCAGGCGTATCAATCGCTCCTCATCGCTTCCGACGGCGTGTCGCGCTGGAACATAGTTGCGCTCGGGATCAGCGCCGTCGGCAACTCGTATCAGGCGGTCACGATGAGCGCGGCTGGGAACACCAACTCGACGCAGGGCGCGCTCGCAACGCAGTTGACCAACATAACCGTGACCGCGGCGAGCGGCACTTGCACGTTTTCCCTCCCGCACGCCAACATCTCCGCTGGGGACGTGAACTCGATTTACTTGAACGTCAGCGCGGCCTGCGTTTCGACGATTGTGCAAATCTTCGACACCTCGACCGGCGGCACGCTGTTGTTTGAATGGGATTGCGACCACACGCAGACCAACATCGTCGTCGTCTGCGGTTACACCGGGACGACTTGGTATCTGCAGGACGCGCACTTCTATGCCTAGCACGATCACCAAAGGAATTTTCATCACGACCGCGCCGGTCGCTGGCGGCTGTTTGACTTTTCATCTGGAATCGGCGGCCTCGACGAACCAGAACGTGATCAAGAACTCGCCGGGCCAAGTCTACGGATGGTATGTTTACAACTCTAATTCTGCTGCGCGTAAGTTATGTTTTCACAATTCTGCTGCTACGCCGACCGCCGGTGCTGGCATATACTACACGCTTGTCTTGCCCGGATTGAGCGCGGCCAATGTCTTCTTCCCGATAGGGATCGCGCACACGACCGGGATCGCAATCACGACCGTCGTCGGATTGCCGGACAATAGCTCCGCGCCAGTGGCTGCGGACGATCTCAACATAAACATTTATTACCAATGACCACTGCGCTCGCTGTTGCAGGAGTGGGTGAAGCCGGGTTCGCCGGGCTGACCGATACTTATACCAGCGGCAGCGGCACGGAAACGATTCCGGCGCTCTCAACCGTCTTGACCGTGAAAGTCGTCGGAGGAGGCGGTGGCGGCTCGCAATTTCTCGGCGCGAATAATCCAAACGGCGGCGGTGGCGGTGCCGAGAGTTACGTCACGGTTTACTCGGGACCGGGAGGATTTGGGGCGGGCACGGTTTCGTGGTCGGTCGGCGCGGGCGGTGCCGGTTCGGTCGGTTCGACCAACGGCAGCCCCGGCGTCGCGTCGAGCGCGGGAGGCAGCGGACAGCTCGTCAACATCGCGAACGTCGGTGGCGGGGGCGGCGGCCAATCGAACACGCCCGGCATAGGCGGCACTGCTGGCACGGGCGGCTCGGTCAACAACGCTGGCAACAATTCTGTTGGCGCGACCGGTGGTGCTGGCGCATCGCCTGACGGCGGCGCGGGCGGCGCGAGCTTCGTTTTGCCGTCGACACCGCCTCAGGCAGGAACTGCGCCCGGCGGTGGCGGTGGCGCAAACGTGAACTCCATCGGCGGCGGCGGCGCCGCCGGGGCAAACGGGATGGTTCAATTTATCTGGGGATGAACAATTTTATTCGCAAACTTTTGTCCGTGATCTTCAAAGAAGGATCGCGATTAGCTTTCAGAGGCGATCTCAGCGCCAAACTGATCAAAGCAAAGAAGGAAAAACAAAAATGAAACCATTGATAATCAAACTGCCCTACTTCGGGCGCATCGCGATCGTGCCGGACTACGACGGCGAAGCATCACGCTTTCCCGGCGGCATCGTCTTCTACTCGAACTTGAACGCAAAAATCTTTCGCCCTTACGAGCGATTCGCGGAAGAGCGCGATCTTGGAAGCGGACTCACGACCAACGTCGGCGCGCTTGCCCTCGCCAACGATGCGTTGTGGTCCGCGACCAACGCGCTCAACTCGCTCTTCGCCAAGATGAAGTATCATGCGTCTGGGACCAGCGCGACCGCCGCGGCGGCGACCGACATCAAGCTCAACACGCCGTCCGGCTTCGGTGGACAAACGCCGGTCGCCGGAACGCAAGTCTTGGTCTCGGCGGCGAACCTGCAGAAATATCAAACGGTCGCGACCATCAATTACACGGGCACCGAGACTGTCCAAGAGTGGGGACTGTTCTCTTACGGCAGCACATTGCCCGCTGCCACCGCGCTCACGGACGCGACCGGCTCGCCCTTCACCGCCGGAACCGCGACGACCGGCACGACGACAGGCACAACGCTGACGGCGTCGAGCGCGACCGTCATGGGTCAGCAGATGTCGATCTTTGACAACACGAACGCGACGCGCGTATCGTGGGGGCTTGTCACGTCGAACACAACCAGCGTTATCACCGTTCCGGCGTGGTATTTGACCGCGACCGGTCTCGCCGGGACCGCGCCGGTTAACGCTGACACCTATCTAATCCGTCCGATCATGTGGGACCATCGGCAGTTCACCGGCATCGGAGTCAACTCGGGCGACTCCATTCAGTTCACATATTCTCTGACGATCGCATCGGGCGGGTGAGTTGACTTAGGGGGTTAGCTATGTTATTCGGTCAATTATGGCTAAAGGAAGAGCACCAAGTGTCACGAGAACTTGCGAAAAGTGTGGTCAAAAATATCACCCGTGGAAAAAGAATAGACCGAGTCGATTTTGTTCTAGGCAATGCGCACCAAAAGGTAGGCAACCTAGCAGAGCCGAGTCTAAGTGTGCTTTCTGCGGCGTTATTTTTCGTCCCGTCAATAACACAACTCAAAAATATTGCTCTCGGAAATGTTACCGAGATGCTGGCGAATATCGGCGCAAGGATGCAGAAGGTTACATCCTCGTTTATGCGCCCGACCATCCGAATGCTTATAAGAGCGGCCAATATAAGGAGCACCGTCTTGTCATGGAAAAACATCTGGAACGCTATCTTGAACCTCACGAAACGGTTCATCACATCAACGGCAACAAAGGAGACAACCGACTTGAAAACTTACAACTTCGCACCGGCAAACACGGCAAGGGCAAAGTGCAAAAGTGCGCTGACTGCGGTTCAACCAACATTATTTCAGTCTCGATCTGAGACCATCGCGAGCGGAGGTTAAGCAGTTGAGAAAGCTTTACTTCGCGGCCAACGGCGTATCTCCGACGACAGCCGCGCAAGTCGCGGTCACGACCGGCACAACGATCAAATCAATGCTCCAAGTCGCGACTCCCGCGACAACCGGCATCATTATCGCTGAGTGGGGCATTTCGTTCGACGGCAGCGCGGCGGCGACACCGATCAAAGTCGAGTTTCTCCAAACTGATGTCGCGGCTACAGTCACGTCGGTTACGCCGACGTTGTGGGGCGACCCGAACGCGCCCGCGTCGCTCTGCGTCGGCGGCGCGTCCGCGACCGGACACTCGGCGACCGCCGAGGGAACGATCACGGCAACAAGAATGTTCGACGTTCAATTTGTCGCGCCGACGAATCAATATCTCAAACAGTTTCCGCTCGGACGCGAGCCGGAAGTGCCGATTTCCAAGTTCTTGCGAATCCGCGTAACGGCGGCTGCTGCGGTCAACGCTTATTGCTACATCATTTGGGAAGAGTAATTCTTAGATGGCTTACGCACTTGTAGGCACGATAGGAGCAGTCTCGACCGGGTCTCTTAGCGCGAGTGTCACTCCCGCATGGGGCACGAACGAGAATAGGAATGCAAACAACCTACTCGTCGCTTTCGTTTTTCAGTCATCAGGAACGGTTCTTACTGCTACCCCTTCGGGATGGACGAAAGCCGTCTCGGCCGGAACAACGCTCTTCCCGGCCATATTCTACAAAGTAGCGGCTGGTAGCGACTCCGCTCCGACTTTTGCGGGAGTTACCGGCGCGACCATAAACGCGCAGTTAGCAGAATTTTCCGGAAACACAGCTTCGCCGCAAGATCAGACTGGCTCTGGAAACGGGGCGACTTCCCCGCTTACTGTCACGCTCGCGGCAGCAGACGCTACGGTCGGGGAGTTGCTGCTTGGGGCATCGTATTTGTCTTACACTTCTAGCAATACGGGGAATTGCACATTTACATCCAACAACGCAACCTTCACCGCAGCGGGAAGTAACAACGGGAGTAGTTCTACAACGCATTGGGCGTTTGGTTACGCGACTGGCACGACGTCAAATTCGGGAGCAGACACGGTGGTATCAACCGCTTCGGTCACGACCAACATTTCCACACTGCAAGGAGTAGGGGCTTCGTTCAAAGTCTCACCCTCTCCGGTCGGTATGACACTGTCAGTCAACCAAGCAATCAAACGCGCATCATTCTTTTAAGTAAGGAGTAGGGAAATATGGCTAGATGGGGTAGAGTATTTCCGATTCCGAGGCGGCTCAAGCCGCCAATGCTCGCCGCAGCGGCGCAGCAGTATACGCAAACATTCGCGGCAACGTTCAACTTCGTGAGCGCCGAGGCGATTCGAACCAATCATCTGATGACGGCAACGCTGTCATTTGTCGGAGCGATCACGCTCCTGACAAAGCACTTGAGCACGGCAACGCTCAGTTTCACGGGCGCGATCTCGCGAGCAATCGCGCACGGTTTGACGGCCACGCTTTCTTTCGTCGGCGCGATCACAAAAAGCGTGATCAAGAGCGCGTTCGCAGCGACGCTCTCATTTGTCGGCGCGCTCGCGCGCGGCGCACTCCATTTTCTCGCGCTCGCCGCCACGCTGACCGACTCGGCGGTGCTCGTTAAGCAAACCGGCAGAACGTTGACCGCAACGCTCTCTTTCGTCAGCGCGCTTGCTCGCCGGATCGCTCACGGACTAAGCGCAACGCTTTCGTTCGTCGGCGCGTTGACGAAGCAAATCAATAAAGCGTTCGCCGCCACACTCAGTTTTCTCGGCGCGCTCATCAGACAAACATCTCACGGCATCACGGCAACGTTAAGCTTCGTCAGTGCGCAGACGCGCAAGATTTCCAAAAGTATCACCGCAACGCTGTCCGATTCCGGCGCGCTTTTCAAGACAACGGTCAAGTCAAGCTTTGCTGCCACGCTTTCGTTTGTCGGTGCGATGGCGACCGCCGCCGTTCACCACTCGACGCTGGCATTAACAGCGACACTCTCATTCACCGGAGCACTTGTCACCGCCGGGTTTCATCATTACGCGCAGGCGTTGGCGGCTACGCTATCATTTGCGGGTGGGTTAGGTAAGCTAACGCAAAAGGCCGTCGCCGCTGTTCTGAGTTTC